>Ga0247837_1000353_pt1 | contig 96347 bp, 81 predicted proteins | sample LaCtaG_2_FD_187115 | JGI IMG/M metagenome (GOLD analysis project Ga0247837, IMG submission 187115) | Freshwater microbial communities from meromictic Lake La Cruz, Castile-La Mancha, Spain - LaCruzMarch2015_14.5m | ecosystem: Environmental > Aquatic > Freshwater > Lake | place: Spain: Castile-La... | reverse complement strand
TAACACCCTGTCACACCAGCAACGATAGTCTTCACTTCCTCTGCCACATCGCGAGCATGCGGAGCTGCAGATGCACACTGAGTCACCCAGAGATTAGCGCACTGCCTTGCATCACAAGTGTCTGCGAGATTGAAGAAAGTCCGCTCAATGGGTTGTAACACGTCATAGGCAGGCTTCAACTCCGCTTCTGTTTCCACCTCTGAGCAGCAGACAGCCACCCAGTACCCAGGTGGACACACTTGCTGTGTCGCAGAGAGCACTGTTATGTAAATGGAGTGAGTTTCTTGTGGTACGATTACCAGTCCTGAGGACACTGTGCCTACCGGATGACGCAGCACACAGATAGATCGTGCCACTGTGCTTCTTTTCCTGGCTTGCGCAGGTACATATGCAGTGTCGCTGACCACACATTTGCAGTGAACGCTTCCTTGCTCGAGCCGCACTCCTGTAACGCTGTCTCCCTCCCACTCGACTTCTATGGTCTGTCCCAGCATCACAGTCCCTCCATATATAGCAGAAAGTCGAGTACAAGCTTCCACCACAGAGGAAGCACCATAGAGTAAATAAGCGTAAGTCTGGCTATGCCGAAATATCTCCAGCCCACGCAGGCCTGAGATGTTCTTCATCGTTTCACCAATGCTCAGGCCAAAGTGAGCGGCAACTTCAGCAAATGAGAGCTCTTGCAGATCCAGTCCAGCCCACGTTTCCGCTTTCGATGAGTCAAAACCAGCCAGGAGCATTCGGAATTCCGGAGAAAGTAGCCAGTCACTGAACTGAGATAGACTGTGCAGTTGAGAATTCTGCACTATGAAGGTGCCTTGCAGTCCGACATAGTCCACATACTGACTGATTGTCAAAGTGTCCAGCATTGCAAATAACTGCTCCTCAAGCAGCAGAGGCACTAGGTCCACATTCCACTGCCTCACTTCAGTTACGTCCTCATGGCTGAACCTCTTGCACAGCTGCTTCCAACTCAGGGTGGCCTCCTGTCCTCCATAAAAGCAGTTCCGGTCCACTTGAAGCACATTCAGACCTTGTTTACTCAATAAAGCTGCAATCAGACTTTGAGCTACACTTGTCCCTAAGACCACGACATCATAGGTCTCCTCCATTGACTAGAAGGTATATGCGCTCTAACAGGTCAGTGACAGAGGTGTTGAAGCAAGTGAGTGCAGAGGACTTACTCAAAGCGGCAAGTGTGGTGTGCGAACAGTGGAGTCGGGTGTGCAACAGTGATGAGGTGTGGTGGGCATTGTGCGAGACTCTATACGACTATGACAAATCTCTCAGTCCAAAAGCTGCTTATCGTGAGGGTTATCTACGTCCTCAGCGACTCCTTTTCATTATATACAACAAAGTCAAGTTGATTGATGTCAGGGACGTGGCTGCAGGCCGCTTCGACTCAGCCATCACTACTCTGACTTTGGACACGCCTGTGGACAACTCCAATGCATATTGCTTCATCTCAGAAAATAGAGTGGTATGCTTAGGCGCAGGGGACTCCGCAGGAGTATTGGAACTTCACCTCAAAGCTCTCACAGTCACCCATCTACCAGCCATGTGCGACCGCAGGTGGTACCCAGGGCTGCTTCGCCACAAAACCTACCTTTATGTATTCGGAGGAAGAGTGACTTCTTGTGAGAAACTCGACTTACGCACCCGGACCTGGGCATCCATTTCCGGCCATCTCCAAGACCCACTCGAAGCACTGATGCCGGCAGAGCACCAAGACCTAGTGTACTTAGCCGGCAACCTCACAGTCGAGACCTTTCATTTACGCACTGAGGCCTTTTCTGCTCTCCCCTTCAGCCTGCCCACCAACTGGTGGTACACTATCTGTCTTGTACATGCGGAAGACTTGGTGGTCATTCAAGATAAGAAAATCCAACGCTGGCACATAGGCTCCGCACATCGAGAATTCCGCTCGTCAATGAATGACTGGTCTTCCACTGCTTACTACAGCAACTGTCCGCCTGTCTGGTTTGCTGGCAAGTTCTACTCTCTTCACAATGAGATTCCAGCAGTGTGTGGAGTCTTCGAGTTTGACCCGGTGCAGAACAAACTGAGTGAAGTTATGCACTGGGCGAGTGTATTCGATGGACAGCAGCCTACTACTAAATAGTGATGGTAGATTCCGTGTCTATAGCCTCCAGGACGTGGTGCGGCCGCTGCTGTGAGTGTTTCAGTCTTTTCTGCAGTGGGCTTGCCGTCCTGTCACGAGTACGCAAGCACTTACCAATTCGTCCTGATTACGACTTCGCTCTAAAGCCAATTACGCCTTTGCCTTGTCCAGATACTTCCCTGGCCCGCCGTATACACGCCCCTGACAAATCCGACTTCCTAGTTGTCACCTTTGGTAGCGGCCCAGAGGAGAAAGTACAGCCTAACATGTAAAGTAATGCAGTCGGTGTAGGACTCGGTAGAGCTAATATGTCTGTGACACTCCACACCTCTCATGGCGATCTCAAGGTTCACCTGCACTGGCAACAAACTCCTTTGGCGGCCAAGAACTTCCTTGCCTTGGCGGCCTCGGGCTACTATGAGAACACAGTTTTCCACCGCAATCTACCAGGGTTCATGATACAGGGCGGTGACCCTTCAGGCTCGGGCACCGGCGGAGAGTCAATCTTCGGAAAGCCATTCGCGGATGAGTGTCTACCTGAACTCCGACACAGCCAGCGAGGCATAGTGTCGATGGCCAACTCGGGGCCGAACACTAACGGGTCGCAATTCTTCATCATTTACGCGAAACAGTCGCATCTCAATGGGAAAAACACAGTGTTCGGGAGAGTCGTGGAGGGGTGGAAGACACTGGATAACATGGAAGAACTGCTGGCGGAGAGCGGACCCAAACACCAAGTAGTGCTCTACCGAGTCACCATCCACGCAAACCCAATCGCAGACCTAGAGGCCTAATGCGCATTCAATAGCCGTCTACGAAGAACTCACCTAGCCTTATCCTAGCCACTTGTCAGGGCCAGGAGATCCTGCTCCAGCACCTTCTCCATCTGCCGCGAGTCCGGCTCCTTCGCTTGCAACTCATTGTTCAACACTTTGGTCAGAAGTGCATAGAGTTGGTCCTGCGCCTCATCCACTGACCTGATTTCCGTCTTCGTGACCTTGATGGTGCGAGTCAGGTCGTCGGAATCGAGAAAATACTTAGGCGGGCGACTTTGCAGCAGTCGTGCTAAGAGAGGTGCATAGCCCTGCGGTGCACCTAGCTTGAGCGGGTCGAGGTTAGGGTCAGTGTGGAAGAAGGCCCACGAGTAGTAGCGAAAGTCCTCAATATCCAGACACTCCAGAAGCTCCAACAGCTTCACTGCTGCTAGCTGCTGGCCCGCCTGCTTGCCGGTCAGTCTGCGGTGCAGTTCCATGAAGAGATGCGGCCATATCCGAGGCCACTCCTCAGATATGTAAGGAGCCGTCATCTTGTATATCATCACTCGCACAAGCAAAAACACTAGCGGAGTCAGCAGGCCGTCGTTGTACTTCAGCCAGTCCAATATCCTCTCCGTGAGTAGACTTTGTGCCTGCTGGTAGTCGTCATATGCACCGCTGTAAAGCAGCAACGCCAAGCATCTGATGATCCTCGCATGCTGCTGATTTTCATAGTTCTTCGAAGTGAATAGGCCTACATTGAGGCGACCCATGATGTTCAGCACCAGAACGTCTCTGCTGGGAAAGCAGTGGATGGCGATGTTATTGATTAGCTGTTTCCAGCTGGTGAAGTCTTCCCGCTTCCCTCGCATTCGGGTCCAGAAGCCTTCCGTCATGATGAAGTCGATAAAGCTGGCACTGAGGTGGGAGGTAAAAGCAGGCACCGAGTCCGTGATGGCAAGTAGCAGTTCTGTGAACAGCAGGTCTGGCTGACTGCTATCCCCGCCTAACAGAAAGGCCACAATTGGCTGAGTGAGTGTCCGTAGCTGCGCCACTTGCTCCTGTTCATGCCCCCAGCCTAGTCTGATCAACGGCACCAAGCACTTCTTCAGGGTGTACAGTGAGCAGGTCCGCAGGCTGTCCATGTCCAGTGCACTCGGCGGCTTCATCTCCACGCGTTTATCGGAAGAGACGTACTGGACAGCGAGTCGACTGATCTTCGACACGTGTGCTTGGACTTTACGAATGAGACGACGATCATTGCTTTTGAGAGGTAGAAAGGAACAGCGGTTGTCAGGCTGAGTGAGCAGTTCCATGGCCCAGAGTTTGGCCTCAGGCCGTAGCGAAAGGCTGAGAAGCTTGCTGAAGCGTAGAAGCTTGTGCCAGGCTTCCAGACTGTTCCTTGCAGTTTGGCACGCCGCTGCCAACTCATAGAGAAACTCGCAGGTGAGCAGTTCCTGAGCTCTGGGTAAATCCGTGCTGACTCCCTTCTTCAGGCCCAAGCCTTCCCCAAGGAAGCGAGCGAATGCCCCCAGCACAGTTGGCCACGGCAGACCTAAAGACAGGTAGACTTGCACCAACTTCGGGTATTGACTGTTGCCTTTGGGCAGTTCAGGGTTCTGTGCATCCTGAGTCTGCAGGTTGATCCACAGAGAGATGAACACTGCTGTCACTTCTTCTGGGAACTCCAGGGAGTAGTGGGTCAGTACATCGATCAGTGGCTCGAAGCGTGGCGAAGCAGGCGCATTCGATGCAGCGGAAGGAAGCAAAGGCAAGAAGGCGGACAGCGCAGCAGCCAGGTGATCAAAGGCGAGTTGGAGCAGGGAGTAGGTTCTGTGCTCTTTGGGTCTGTGGAAGCCGTGGGAAAGCGTGCGGAAAAGGTCTGACAGTCCAGGGTGCAGTTTCAACCCTGACAAGTCGCTATACGAACTCAGGAGGTGTTGGCCGCCCTTCGCCACGAAGCGATCCGGACTGCACAGTTCCAAAGTCACCTCCAACGACGAAGCCAGTAGCAGCGAGCTGGCGACGTTCTCTTCATCATCCGTGGCCATACGGATGAGTAAGGGAAACAAGCGTTTGAGCGTAGGTGTGAGCAGCACTGGGTCTACCAGGGATACCAGAAGTTTAATCACTTCCGGGAGTGTTTCCAGCCACACAGGCAGACGATTTTCCGTACAGCTCGCAATTACACTCAGACAGTCCTCTGATTCCAGTATTATCCGCAGCTTCTTGGACTTCTCGTACAGCTGCGATTTGAACAGAATTCGTAGGAGCAGTTCTGTGAGTTCCAGCGCAATTACCGTGCAGTCTTCGTCTCGGAGAGCTGCGAGGAGCTTCCGGAGCAGCCTAGGTGCTAGGTCTACACAGACCTGCGCCCAGCCACAGCCGGCTACCTGCTTTAGCACTCGGCATGTCTCTAGCTGCAGCGGACTGTGGCGTGAGGGCGTTTCCCCCCACAGCAAGTTGAATAGTCGGTCCAGCAGTCCTGCGAGCAGCCTCGGAGCTTCTTGCTTCGCTTGCAGCTCTCTGAGTACATCCGTAGGACAGGCCTCCAGCATGCCTGCCAGGTAGCGCAGTGCCCTGAGCTTCCTCTTTTCACTGCCTTCCAACAGAACAAACAGACCCTGTGTGACTATGTCAAGTCGGGGCAACGCCTCCAACAGCCACTCCTTCGCGTGCATGTGCACTGATGGACTGGGGTGGTTCAAAAGACCGAGGGCGTGGAAAATCCCTATGCCTGAGGCAAATAAACGCTCCAATTGGCCTGACTTTGCACTACCAGCTCGCCATACTCGCACAAACTTATCCAGGTTGCAGCATATTTCACTCTCGGTGGAGTGCTTGAGCCAGGCACGCAGCAACTCCTCCTTGGCTGCTGGGTACTGGTCCATGTACCTCACCACTAGAGCGGAAACTCTATCCGTTTCACACTGCACAGGCACCAAAGTCCACAATCGCTTCAAAACCAGTACAGCTAAGTCGCTGCCGGCTACACTGTCCACCTGCTCCTTTAAACTAGATTCATAAGGACACAGTTTGGCTGCCCACTCGCCCGCTATCAGCGTCTTTTCTAGGTCTTCAGACTGCAGCACTACTAGGAAGCCTTTCACCCAAAGGTCGGAAGAGGCGGAGTGCAGCTTGGAGTGAAGCAGGCAGTAGAGACGCAAGCACTGGTCGAGGTGGGCAGCCGACAGACTCTCCATTTCCGTGGCCATGAAGGACTCAAAAGCGCACAGTAGCGAGGGAGAATCCAGGTCCACTTGTTCCAGCAGTTCCTCAATTAGGCGCAATACAGGTCCGCGGGAGCGCTCCGAGTAGTCTTCCAAACTAGCGAGCAGCAGACCCAGCACTTCGTACGGGGCAGAGCCAGTGTATACACAGCGCAATTCCAGCAGGAAACTGAGCAAATTGAGAGTATTTTGCAAATCGAAGTTCATAGCGTGGTCTTCCAACTGGCCTGCTAGGTCCCTCCATAACAGGTCTAGTCTGCTTTCCCGCTCCTCTAGGACTCTCTTCATGTCTGTGCGCACGGAGGGACATCTTTCGTGGTACTGGGCTGTGTAGCGCAGGAGAGTGGCTCCGAAGAACTCAAAAAGACTGTCCGCGAGTTCTTCTTCCTCCATCAAACTCCACAGAATAGCGACTGGAGCCTGGGCTTCAGCCTCTGAGTTCGGTACACTTTCAAATAGCTCCAGCAGGGTGGGAGTCAGCAAGTCCAGCAACTCCGCTATATCCGCCCCATCTGTCAGTCTGAACCAATCTCTAACTTTCTTCGAAATCGCGTACTCCTTTTCCTTCACTGTCAACAGCACTTCCAGCAGCAGCTTATGGAAGGCTGAGCGGTCAATACTGCGGTCATAGAAAGGGAAAAACGCACAGATCAGGGACAAGCCTTGGGTCTTGATTAGGACATCTGGCTCTTGCAGGGTAGCTAGTAGCGCAGCGACGACTAATTCCAGCGTCTGTCTATTGCTGAGGTCGAGCGCTTGGACCGCTGCTTTTTTGTGCTCGGATAAAAAGCTGAGTGCAGTGAGTTTGACTCGCGGGGAACGGAGCATGGCTGTCCAGAGGGCTTGGTAGAAGGCGGCTGGGTCGATGGCGCAGAAGTCCTCTAGTAGAGCGCTGGCGACTTCCAGCAGTTCCTTTTGGTCCTCCTCCTCCAGCGTGACAAGCAGTGCACACACAAGACTGGGCAGACAGGGCAGCACTCGTGCCTCCAGAGGCAGGTAAAAGACTCTCAGCAGTTGCAGCACATTGCGCTTAAGTTTGATCCCCGCGGACTCATAGAAGCCAAGAAGCGATGCTGTGAGCATGGCGACGCTCTCATCCAAAGGCATAGGACTATTCTGCTTGAAGGTGAGGATGACTTCGTACACTCGCAATACATTGAAAGAAATCATCACTGCGCTTTGGTCGGGGTTTAGACACTGGGCCAGACGCAGCAGCAATTTGGCCTTTTCGGGACCTTCGAAATCGAAGTGGGGCAGTTCGGACACAGCCTCTAGCAGTTGGTCTTGCCAGTTTAGCAGGGCGCCTAGATCCCAGTTGCGGGCTCGGTCGAAAGCTTGCAGGGCAGTGCGCAGGGGCTTCAGTTCTGCGGGAGTCACAGGCTCCATTAGTCAATATAGCGCCCACAGAGTCAACATCACAGGGACTCTCTAAGCACTGCAGACGAGGATAAGCGGTCTAATGGAGACTTTCACCAGGTACAAACCCACCTCAGTGATGGCTGTAGAAAGCTGTGCTCTGCTCCATTCTAGGACTACCTTTGGCCTGCATGGAAGCTTCACACTAGGGGAGTATCTGGTCCATGTGACCTCAGAGCTTTGCACAAGCCGAAATTGTAGAGAGAGACTAAACCTAATCTGAGGTGCTCGCCGGAGCGACAGGGACAGCCTTGGCTTCCTCTACAGGCGCAGGCGGCTGGGCCTCTGCCTCGCCTTCCAGGTCGCCCAGGTCCGGCTTGCCTTCCTCTTCGTCCTCATCACTATCCTCCTCCTCATCCGCCCCACCCCCGTAGTCAGGCATGTCGTCCATCGGTCCAAAGTCCTCAGCTCCCTTGCCCTCCGCCTCCTCATCCTCATCCACCCACTTGTCCCAGTCACAAGTCAGCCAGTTCAGCTTCACCTTATCCCTCGTCAGCCTCGGCCAGTGCGCATCCGTCTTGTTCTTCTTCGCAATGGACAGCTGCACGTGCAAGTCCGTGACCTTCTGCTTGCTTTCCTCCACCACTATCTCTCCGAAGAGAGTCAGTTCGAAGTGGTAAGCCACTGTGCCTTGCTTGTTTTTGGCTGTGAAGGCCACTTGTCCTTCAGGAGTGAGGGCGATGGAAAAGCCTTCGTCGGTCGATACGTCGTGGGCATCGATGGTCAGGAAGACGGAGGCTTTGCGCTGCGCCCACTTCACCCGGGGGATGCTGTTTGGCGCTTACGCTCCTTCCATTTCTAGAAATTATGGACCTCAGCGTCCAAGGGAAAAGACTTAGTATATGAACGACTCAGGCGTGCACTCTCCCAGGCATCAAAAGTACCTCCCATCTTCTTAGTGCAGTGACGTATTTCAGCAAAAACTAGATAGCCATAGTCCAGTTACAAATCACTGCTTCATATTCAAAGTTGGAGCGTGTCTTTGATTAATGCACTAAAAACAGTGTGCTGTGCATCTCCCAGCCTGCACAAATGCAAGTTTCCCCATCTCTAACCCTTCCCAGCATATGAGAAAACACACTCTGCGCCATTAGTTCCAAGATTGAAACCCTCACCACACACCTGTAGCCTTCCTGCAGTAACTTTGCAGGTGCAAATTGCACTTGCAGAGAGGCAATTCGTCTATTTGGAGGCTGTGGGAGTGGCAAGTAAGGGGAGTAGCTTGCAGTGCGTGACCTGCTAATTGTGCGCTAACCTAGGCTACTACTGCTGCGGCGGCAGGGGCAGGCGGCGCTGGTGTCTTCTTGCGGTCGTCATCCTTGGGCCTGGGCGCTCTGGCCGGCGGGTCCCGGTTCCTGCGGTCCTTGGCGGACCTGACTTTGACAATTCTCGCATGAATTGCGCAGGAGATGCAGTACTCCAGCTTCGTGTAGAACTTCGGCACGACCAGTACCGCGAACGCAGAGTTCTCCTTCAAGTCCCTCAAAGACGAAGCATCCACCATGTTGCGGACCGTGTAGCGCTTCACGGCCTTGTCCTTGGGCACCACACGGCCACAGTTGATGCAGCGAACAAAGCGGTCGTGTCCGCGGTTCTTCTTGGCACGGCCGTTGTTGCGGCGCTTCTTGGACATTTTAATGGAGTGGAGAGGACTAGCGTGGACTCTGCACTGGGCCAATGGGACTGTGGGAGATATTAGGGGATGTCTTGGGAGTGGCTAAAACAGTCTAATCTTTACATTACCTGCCCCTTATCTTCCACGTGTAGCACCCCAGGGCCGTCAGAGTCTCTCCGAAGCAGCCCTTGAACCCCACAATTGCCCTGCCTTCGCCTCTGAAGTCCAGCTTGACGGTGTCCGTCCCAGGGTCGCTACCTTTCACTTTCATCACGCGTCCAGAGCTGCTTTCCACCACCAGGGAGTGCAGACCTGTAGGGGAGACTTGGGCTTCAATACGGACGATACTTTCTCTGTTGTCCAGCTCTATAGACTCATGAGCCGCTGACAGCGAAATACAGTGTTTTCGAACTTGCCCGGCCTGGTCAAGTCTGTACTTCACCTCCAGTCCCAGAATCAGCGCTCCGTAGTACACTTTCAGTCCGTCTATATGCACGGCCTGGCACTGCTTGATCAGCTCCTTGTCATCGAACAGCGTTTCCCCGTCCTTCTTGATCAGGCCGTTGGCAGGGAAGCTCACTGGCAACTTGGCGGGCAGTTCGCGGATGTACCGCAGAGGAGGCGTGGCTTCGTTTATGTACAAGTCCAGCAGTGGCATTCTCGTGGCTCCGCAGCCCATTTCTAGTAGTTTACAGGCCGATTAATGGGGAAACTGGAGATAGCACCCCTCAAGGACTCGCGTTTCCGCTGTCCTGCAAAGTGCTAAGAGACTCCGGCTTCCTGACCTGCAGCAGCACTCTTCTGCCCTTTGCACTGGCCTGTTGGCAATAGCTTTCCCAGGTGAGTTCCTCTCCAGAGGAGGATGAGGAGTCGCCCAATGCAAGCAAGTGGTGGTTCGGAATGCTGGGAAGTCGGGACTTAGTACGGATGGGATGGATGCGCAAGTGGATTGGCGGCATTAACGGCCGTACAGAGGGATGCTGAGGGGACGGGAAGCCAGGGAGCGGCCATTTGAAGAGGTGGAGGCGAGGTGAGGAGTGTTCGAAGCTGTGAGTAAGTAGAGGGGAGGGAGGGAGTGTAGGTTTGATGGACTTAGAATGGTGGGTATGAGGGAGAGAGGGACATCTGACGGGCTGCTTCTCCTTATACCAATTGCCCGCCTTCCCCTTCCTGCGAGTCTTCATCACTGTATCTCGTCTCCAGGTCACAGGCGACCTGCTCTTTTCAGACTGGACAGGCCTCAAGACACCCAGCTGTTTAGCGCGCAGGAAACGGCGCTGGTAGGAAAGTAGTGGGTTGAAGAGTGGCTGCAAGGGAAAAGGCGGGTCCGTCGAGAGCCGCTCAAGCACATGAGACTCCATACTCACTGTGGAGATCTAGTGTAATGGCTGGATTTCATAGAAAGTTGCATCTGCAATTCAGCTGCACGGTGCAACTTCGTCCCTTTGGCAATGTTGACTGGGGTAATTAGCCAAGTAGGAACTGTGCAAGACATACTACTATTTCGAAGCCCACAGCCATCCTCCTAGTGAGCGGTTTTTAACCCACACAGGCGAGTGGACTATTAAAGAGCTGAGTTGGTGCAGTAAATGGACACTAAGACGCAATTTTACCACTCCATCGGCGACGGCCGAGACTCCTACATCACAGTGAACAACGGAGGTCTGTTCCCTGCCTGCAAGCCTCTTCCTGAACTGGTAGTCTCTTCCTTTGGCCAGAGACGCAGGGCAGTGGCCAGGGCTGCCAGACCTCCAGAGCGCACGATGCGGTATCACTCTAACGGCACTGGCAGAGACAACTACATCGTCACTACTTCCGGAGGCTTTGAAAGTCAGCAGAGGAAGTACTCGCCTAGAGCCGCTTTCTACAGGTCTCTGAGAGAACCTGAAAGTATGCTACGGCGGAGTGTAGGCCACTCAGATGCGATGGAGCTACAGCGCACTTGGCTGCCCCTGCAGCAACGTCTGCTCCTCACTCAAAGACAGCGCATCCAACGCGACCTTACCCAGCGTCTCTGCCAGCGCCGCTCCTCTCTCCCGGCTTCCTAAAACTAGCTATAGTATCAGCGAATTTGCGAAAGGCGTCCTGAGAAAGGGTCAATGCCGCTACTGTCCGAAGAGACCTCGAAGTCCGGCTTACGGGAGTACCGCTCCATGTCCACAATGGGAGCGAAGGGGTGGGACTGGGTGAGCAGGTCGCGACGGAACTCTTGTTTCCGCACTTCCTCAGGAACAAAGGTGAAACTCTCTTCCTCCAATAGCTGCTCGACTCTCTGTCCTGGAGGCACGTCTTTCCGTACTACCTCGGTCTTTACTTTTCGCTCCCATAGATCTTCCTTGTCCTCTCCCTCTACCAAGTCATCCCTCAGAGTGGCTTCGCCTACTCTCGGCGTTCCTGTTTCTTTGACGAGGAGACGGAGACGGGCTGAACTGGGGTAGGCTTCTTCCGGCTGGAAAGGCATGCCTACGACTCGGTAGAAGGAGGGACGCATCTTGACCTTGCGGTGGGGGTTGCGGTAGATGGAGGCGCTGGGTGAGGCGGAAGGGTTCACATACTTAGTTTTGACCTTCCTGCTGTCAATCCACTTATTCAAGTTGGTCAACTTCCTCTGCGCCAAGGAAGCGTTCGAACAGCGACTGGAGATATGGCCGGGCTCTCCACAAGTATAGCAAATGACTTGCAGACTGGACAGGTCGCCTTGGTCACATGAGCGAATCAAAGAATTGAACTTCTCCAAAACTCTAGGAAACGTGTCCAAACATTGCATGAGCCAGTCCTTTGTAATATACATAAGTTGCACAAAGGCACAGCACCGCACTGAAGCGCACCTAGGCACTCTCAGCAGGAAGGAAATCTCGCCGAAGTAAGAGCCGGGGGAAAGCATACGCAGAGGGGAGCAATTGTGCAGGACACATACTTCGCCTGAGACCAGGAAGTACATGTTGGAACTCCACTGGTTCTGCTCGAAGACTAAGTCATCAGGCGCATAGCTGCCTCTCTCCATTCCCCGGGACAGCTTAGATATGAATGCAGTATCGAGACTTGCAAGGAGCGGGTACAACTTCACAGCCACGCCGTTCACATACTCATATATCTCTTCCCGCAGTGACTCTGAAAGGCAAAGAAGCAGTTCCTCTTCCTTCTGGTTTCTTCGCAGGTACTCCTGTTGGTACTCGAGGAACCTTTTCACTCTGAAGACGGTGGAGCGTGGAACTTTATGTGTCTTTAGGTAGCGGTTGACGCTTTGTTGCTGATGCCTCTGTAACTCTTCCTCCGCCGTAGTGTGCTGCACCAGCGCTCCAAAGCTGCCCAGCACATATGCAAACGTCCCCGAAGCCACCACCATCCCAAAGATCGCGAACCACATTTCCCCCCTCGTCCAAGGCACAATGTCTCCATATCCCACAGTTGTCATCGTTGTCATCGCCCAATATAGAGAGGAAATGTACAGAGAAGTCAGGTTTTCCCCACCTCCGCGCTGCTGGGCCACTGCCACCCACGAAGCGGGACTGTGGATTGACTCTTGCAGGCCAATTACGTACCAGGCGCAGGCCAGCCAGTGTCCGAGTGCCAAGATCACGAACAACAGCTGCGCAAATACAATGACTGAGGACAAAGCTTCGCTGGAAACCATCGACTCCAGCCGTAGCATTAGACGCCGCAATTTGGCCAATCTCACGAGTCTCAGCAGGCGGCAAAGCCGCAGCAGACGCAGGAACTGCGGAGTGTGATCCACTGAAGCAAGCGAGTCATCAGAAGCCAGACTGGGCTCTGAAAAGAAGTCGCCTGTGAGCCAATTGTAGGGCGTACTGGCCAGTAGGTCCACCCAGAACCTGCATTGGAGTTACCAGCACTGTAGATAGATCCAGGCGATTTCCCGGTGTTTTATCCTCAACTTGCCTTTCACATATACAGCTCGAGTGAAATTTACACCTAAGTAGTACGTACCGATGTCCAGTATAAAGAACACCGAAACGCCAAAATCCAGCCCCACGACTACCACCGGCAGAGCAATTTCAAAGCAAAACACCAGCGGCAGCTCAAAGGCTTGGTACAATAGCATCGTAACGCTCACAATGTCCCACAGGAAGCAGAAAGACGACTCCGGCATGAACACCAGCAGGCTTGGGACTGTGGGCTCAGGGTGGAAACTCAGTGCTAGTGAGTCCAGCAAGGCCGGCCCTTCAGTACTGAGACGCCGCATGGTGGGGTCGGGTCTGAGCGAAAGCACTGAGGACAGCCTGCGGTCTCGCTGCCGTCTCTGCTGTAAATAGATATTCATACGACTTTAGCACGGACTTATGGAAGCCAGTGACACAGGGATGCAATTGCGAGTAATGAGGCATAGTCGCAGCCAGCCTCTCGCCCACTCCCTCGATAAGCCCGACACAACTGAAACAACCGCCTATAGGAGAACAAGAAGACCCAAAACAGACCTATTATCCGCAGTCCTTCAAGAAGGTGGGCTGACTCACTTGATGGCGCCCGGCCCAGCCACTGACCACATAATTTCCAGGCCTGCAGCAGTCCCCGGTATATCCAAAGCGCTGTTGCTGGCTTTGGCGAGGACGAGAAATGTGTCAGCCGGCCGCGGCGCCAATGCAGGCCTTGAGGACTTTCTGCCTCCGCCCAGAGTTGCACAGGCGAAACCACTCTTCACTGCGCAGATTTCCAGACGCAAAGGTGGCTTTAAGCCTGTTTCTGTGACTTCGGCAAGCTCGCCTGCTAGAGAAAAACAGAAGAAACTGCGGAGAATGAGGCAGAATCTGTCTGGAACTGCAAGTGAACACAACTTGTTGGCTGAAAACACTGCCAAGAACAGCATTTCCTTCACTGATTTCAGAGAATTCCGCCACAAGGTGCAGCGGAAAGTCAACTTTCACATTGAAAAACTGACAAAAAGACTGATTCTCAGCAAGAAAGACAATACAATCCGAGCAACTACAATGGCCACAGTGCAAATCGCAGCCAAAGCCCGGCATCACCGCATTTTAAAGGGAGTCATGCGCAGTCACGAAGCCAGTAAGGCCAATTCCCCCTGCAGACCCAGCTTCCTCAGAGGGGACCTGCTAGTAGGCCTGCAAGCCACTGTAGTAGACACTCTGGCAGTGTCGGAAATACACACTAGGAAGAGGGACGAGCAGAGGGCCGCTTTCCCCAAGCTCACGAATGCGCAAATTCAGGCTAAACTGGTGAGACTGAGAGTGGCGGCCCAGGAGGCATTTAAGCCGCTGCAGGCCACACAGTCTCTTGAAGTGCAAAGACTCAGTGAGTCGTTTATACGGTAGTTATGTATATGGGAGAGGAACGCCGTTTGCCCGTAATCAAAGTCCGTGTCGAGACTCAGAGCCGAGTCCAGGCCGCTCCCTACGTGTACCTCCCTGCTGCCCTGCCAGCTGTGTCGACTTCCGCTCGCAAGGGCTACAGTCCCGTCCTCCTATCCATACGAGATGTGCAGCAGCCGGAAATGTGGGTGCCTTCACTGCCTCCGAGCGCTACAAAGAAAGCGCATAGGCGAGGGATGAGTCTCAAAAGAACCACTGATAGAGAAGAAGGGGAAAAGACGCATTTCCGAGAATATCAGCCGATTCTTCCTTCCCCCAAGCCCAGCTTTCGCCTGTTTCGAGGGACTAAGCGACTTTCCACTCGGACTGAACGCAGTCACCCGGCCTCAGACCGTCTGCCCGCCAGTCCCTTCCTCAACCTCACACTGCAGGAGCCTCCGCTCTATGCGAAGACCCGCTCACCTTCTTCTCCTGAAGCCAGGCTGGAAACTGCGCCATTAGTTAAGGCGATGAAGCTGAGGACGCCTAGAGTGCGAGTAGCGCTATGGTAGTCTGACTGTGGGATAGGGAAAAAAGGGCCGTTCCGGGAATTGAACCCGGGACCTCTCGCACCCTAAGCGAGAATCATACCACTAGACCAAACGGCCTGACACTTGTCCAGGGCTGAGGCCACTTAATAGGGATGCGGCGCTGCAAAGGCCTATAGCCACTGCAGGAATTATGTCCTGCCTATAGAGTCTTTAGGTGTAGGTACCCATTCCCCGGATTCAGCATTGAGGCTATTGGGAGTTGTAGGTAGGAATAATAGATGGGGTCTGTGAGAGCTGTGTTGGAAGTGCTGAAGCTGAGTAGTGCAGTGGACCTGCTGCAGTGTCTGAGTTGTGTGTGTTCGCAGTGGCACAAGCTTTCCTCTCACTCAGAAGTGTGGCAGACCTACTGCGAAATCGAAGACATTGACTTGGACGAATGGCCTGACAAGTCCGCCAAAGACACTTACCGTATTGGTATCTACCCACCCACTACCCTGGTGTTCCTGCGGAACAGTACCGTCAAACTAATCGCTGTGAACCTTTTGCCCAGTCCCGCAGCTGTAACTGAGTTCTCATTGACCTGCGACTCCGGTCCCAGTGACGAGAACGCGTACTGCCTCATATCTCGCAGACGTGTGCTTCGCTTTGGAGTGGGGTTTAATACGACAGTGCAGGAAATTGACCTGAGGACTGGGACTATTGTTGAATTGCCGCCTATGAAAGTCGCACGGACTTATCCAGGCGTTTTCTGCTATTCTCGCAAGGAAATTTACCTGTTTGGGGGCAGAACTAAAGTGTGTGAAAAGTTCCACCTGAATTCCCTCCACTGGGAACTAATCAGAGGGGAAATGGTGCAGTCACTAGAGGCGCTGATGCCTGCGAAGCATGGTAATCAGGTCTACCTGGCCGGCCATACAACTGTGGAAGTCTTCGATATAGCCACAGAAACATTCACAGAGTTGCCTTTTCACCTGCCTGTGGACTGGTGGTATTCCCTATGTCTCATAGACAAGGAAGATTTGGTGGTAGTGCAGAGTACTAAGGTCAGTCGCTGGACTATAACCTCGGGGAAAACAGGCTTTAAAGAGACTTCGCAAGCCCACTTTGGAAGCGGGTATTACAGCAACTGTCCGTCTGTGTGGTATAACGGCGAGCATTACAGTCTGCACAATGATATTCCGGATATACAGGGAGTTTTCGCCTTCTCGCCGGTGGCAAACTCGCTAAGAGTCGCATTAGAGTCGCTATAACATGCAGCAGGTGTGTTAGTAGGTAATATGGAGTCTGTGCGAGCTGTGTTGGAGGTGTTGAAGCTGAGTAGTGCAGTGGACTTGCTGCATCACCTGAGTTGTGTGTGTTCCCACTGGCACAAGCTTTCCACTTACTCAGAAGTGTGGCAGACCTACTGCGAAATCGAAGGCATCAATGTGCATGACTGGCCTGATAAGTCCGCCCGAGACACCTACCGACTAGGGGGCTACTTAGCCACTACATTGGTGTATGTGCGTGATTATACAATCAAGTTGATATCAGTGAAGGGCCTACCAAGTTCGAGTGCAATCAAAAAGTTCACTCTAAAGACCGAATCTGGACGCAGTGATGATAATGGGTATTGTCTCATTTCCCGCTTGAGAGTGATTCGCTTTGGAGTCCAGCATAGCACGATCGTGCAGGATATAAATCTGAAAACAGGGGAAATTAGTCTATTGCCGCCTATGAGCGAGACTCGCATATACCCAGGAGTGCTGCGCTACCAGGGAGATCTGATCTACCTCTTCGGCGGCAGAACACGTGTCTGTGAGAAATTCCACCTTCAAGCCAAGCAATGGGAACGATTAGCCGGGGAAATGACAGAGCCACTAGAGGCGCTTATGCCTGCGCTACACGGTACCAAGGTGTACCTGGCAGGCCACACTACAGTGGAAGTCTGCCAATTACTTGGGGAAACCTTTACTCAGTTGCCCTTTTCCCTGCCGAAGGACTGGTGGTATACCTTTTGTCTCGTGGATAGGGAGGAATTGGTGGTGGTGCAGAATGGTGCTGTGGGCCGCTGGACCATTGATTCGCAGGAAAGCCAGTTCAGAGTGAGTACCTGGGCCGGATTCGGCAGTGGATACTATAGCAATTGTCCGCCTGTGTGGTATCAAGGAGAGCTGTATAGTCTTTTCAACATTATTCCGAACATCGGAGGACTACTAGCCTTTTCCCCGAGTCAAAATCTCCTCCGAAAAGTCCTAGGTAGCATATAAGCCTATTTCCATTCTCTACTTCTATTAAGACTTGCACCTTCAAAGTAGGGCTAATAATCCCAGTTCAATGGACAGCCCTGAATTCGAGGAGCTGGACCACTCGAATCCGCCCAGGTCTCGCCTGTCCTTCTCGACACTGTAGAGACCTGCCACAGCCCCCGCTTCCTCTGCTGCATGTCCGCCCTGCCCACTAGTCCAGTCCTTGCTCCCTGACCGTCTGAAAGGGCATGTCCGTCTGCAGCTCTACTGCTACGAACACACTGTGCTCATCTCCGCGCATGAGAGTTCCGTCGCCTGCTTGGAACATAACAAAGATGGAAATCTACTAGCCACAAACAAGTGAAGGGCAGTTGCTGCAGGAAGTTAGGAGAGGCATACACAGGGCGGCAATATACTGCCTGGCTGTCGAAGTGGCTGGCGTGCAGTTTACAAGGGATATTCACATCTCTGTGGGGAAGTCGGAGCAAGTGGAGAGCCACTTCCCCCTCATCCCAGAGCCTGACCTTGTCTTTGTCTAGTCTCTCACCCATTACTCACTGGGCAAATGCTCAAAGCTTGAGAATTGGGAAAATCTCAGAGACTATGACATAAGGCAAGACGAATTATTGCAAACTCACAGACAGTGGACACAATGTAATGGATGGCCTGGAAAACTATAGCCGTTAGTTTAGCCCAGTACCCCTTGTCCCTACCTTCTCCTTCATGAAGCGTCTCCTCTCAAGTACTTCGACTCTAGGTCTGCAATTGAGCCCGCTCTCCGCCAGCACTTCTTTCATGTTCTCCAGTGTCTTCCACCCCTCAACGAATCTCCAAACACTGTGTTTTCCCATTGAGATGTGACTGTTTCGTGCAAATGATGATTTGCGACTTATTGATCGACACTATTCCTCGTTGGCTGTATGAAAGTCGAAAAGTTGTGGGCGTAAAAAAGTGAAACAGACAGCATATGGAACCCTGGCACAGTGTTTCCTAATAATTATTTAACTTTTTCGGATACAAAGGACATAGATGAAAGACGGCAAAGCTGCAGCCTGACGACATAGGTGGGAAGTAGATACCTGAGGAGCCTGTGGATCCGCCCCTGTCCTGTTCGAATTAGCCTTCGTTCTGCTGCTCTCCACGTCATCTGCACCCCTGAAGAATCAGGATCTGCTGCCGTTGGACGTAGATCTGTTTCAGCGATGAGAAGACAATCTATGAGGTTGAACAGCCACTCGGCTTTCTTTTCAAGCATGATGAAGAGACGTAGAGATTCCTTTATATAGAATTCTCTATCCGCTGGAGTCCTAGCAGTCCTACTTCTGACTTTTTCGAAAGAGTGGAGGCTCCAGCTTGTTGTGAGGAAAAAATGTATGGACGGAAACAGTCGGCCGAAAGCGAGGTATTGTTTTCCCGTGTCTTTTTAACGTCGCTTTCTTGACGAGAGGATGGGCCTACTTCCGGTACAGTGGTGCTTTTGGCTAAACCCGGGTTAGTTGAGGCAGGGAAAGGAACAGGAGCTTGGCTTCTTGCGGAGACGCTGGAGGATCCATGAATTGGGAATTCGCCAATAGTAGTCGAGGCTTTTCAGGGTGAAAAATCCGTTAGTTGTGGAATTAGGCCGCTTGGCAGCGGCTGTAGTAGATTTGGGACTCCGCCAGGTACTGCAGAGCTGCTCAGTTGCTGTGGAATCAGGTGCTTGGCAGAGCTACAGGACCACTCAGTTGTGGGGTGATAATATTGGAAAAATCGCTGTATCTGCCCAGGATGTTACCCAAGAGGCCCATTAAAGAATCCCAAATATCTAGTTTGCCAGACTTTTTGCTGAATTGGGAAGGAATTCGAGCAAGACTCGAAAGCAAGAAGAAAGCAGAGAGCGGAGATTTCGCAGTTACCCGAGGAGCAGTGCTCATAGTAAGGCCCTGCATTCTATCGTCGAAGAGGAGGTTTCGCCTGGCCCAGTCTCCAAAAGACCACGCCCTTTGCCCCTGCACTTCCGGCATGCGAGAATACTCCTAAACTTCCTCGATAGAATGATGGTGGTCGGAGGACTACTAGCCTTTCCCCAGCCGAAATCTCCTTCGTAAAGTCCTAAGTAGCATATAAGCCTATTTCCATTCTCTGCTTCTATCAAGACTTGCACCTTCAAAGCTGTAGTGTAGGGCTAATAATCCCAGTTCAATGGACATCCCCGACTTCGAGGAGCTGGACCAGCTCGAATCTGCCGAGGTGCCGCCTGTCCTGCAGCCTCCTGTAGAGGCTACTAGTCCTGCAGAGTCCTCTCTACCTGTCGCAGAGGCTCCGCCCAAAGTCCCCGAGCCTCCTTCCCAGCTTCTCCTCCGCTTCGAAGAGAAACTAGCCGCCGTGCCCTGCTGTCTGCAGCTCCTTTCCGACCTGCAAGCCGGCCCCGGAGTCCTGTCCATCCCCCTGCCCAGCACTTCCGACTACCTCTCCGACCTGCAATTCGACGCAGACGGAGAAATCACCGGAATTCACATCGACCGCAAAGCGATAATCAGGCCGAAAGACCCTTTTTACTGGCAGGAAAAACTGTCCTCCCGCGAGCCTCCAGTCGACCTTCGCATTTCCCCTGTGCAGGTCCTAGCAGCATCCATCGAATCCGTCTTATCCAGTTTCCCAGTGGATTTTCAGCCTTCATCTATTGAATCTATAAGGGACGTAATTGAGGCTACAGGCCCTGTTCCACAGGCCTTTAAAGACCGCTATTTATCCGGCTTCGCCCAGACCGAACTGAATGCCGCCCAGTTGCCTTCGAACCAAGAAGTGAGCATCAGTCGCTCCGAAAACAAGTTCCTAAACGCAATCGAGGACAAAGTGGACGTTTCCAACTTCTCCCACTTACTGCCAGACCCAGCAATTATATACCCCTTCGAACTGGACATCTTTCAAAAGCGGGCAGTGCTGAGGGTGGAGCGAGGGCAGAATGTGTTTGTGGCGGCGCATACTTCGGCAGGGAAGACAGTGGTGGCGGAGTATGCGATAGCGCTTGCGAAGCATCATATGTCGAGAGTAATTTATACGAGTCCTATTAAGGCGCTGTCGAATCAGAAGTATAGAGATTTTAAGGAGATGTTTGGGGAAGTGGGGATAATGACTGGGGATGTGGTGGTCGACCCGGAGTCGTTTTGCTTGGTCATGACCACCGAAGTGCTGCGGTCCATGCTATACCGCGGCTCCTCCAAGATCAAAGACCTGGAATGGGTGATACTAGACGAAGTGCACTACATCAACGACAACGAGCGGGGTGTAGTTTGGGAAGAAGTTCTGATCATGCTGCCTCCCCACGTCAAATTAGTGATGCTATCCGCCACAGTTCCCAACTATTTGGAGTTTTCGGACTGGGTGGGCAGGGCGAGGAACCAGAAAGTGTACGTGCAGATGACCCTGCACAGGCCGGTTCCGCTGGTGCATCAGGTGTACTGCAATGGAGAGCTGTGGGACTTGATAGAGCCGGATGGGACGAAACAGTTCGAGCGATATGAGGAGAACATAAGGAGGATGGTGAAGGCTGCAGCTCCCAAGCCAACAGTCGGCCCTCCGAAATTCAAGAAAAGGGGGGAAAAGCGCAGTAAAGGGGCGAAAGGACCCAGTGAGGACCAAAGATATAAGGACTTGGTGAGGACTTTGGAGCGGGAACATCTACTTCCTTGCATTCTCTTCTCCTTCTCCAGAGACAAATGCGACACTCGCGCGAGGAAGTTGGGCGCTTTGGACCTACTCACTAAGCCCGAACTCAGCAAAGTCAAAATCTTCGTCACGAAGTCACTGAAAAAGCTGTCCCCCAGCGACCAGTCCCTACCCCAAGTCCGTGAGTTAGTTGCACTCTTGGAAAAGGGAGTTGGCATTCACCATAGCGGCCTGCTGCCTATCTTAAAGGAGATGGTGGAAATTCTCTTTGCGGAGGGACTTGTGAAGGTCATGACAGCCACTGAAACTGTGGCGATTGGGCTGAATATGCCTACGAAAACGGTGGTTTTCTGCGAAATGCGGAAATTCGATGGTAACGAACACCGCAATTTGAGGCCTGGGGAGTACACGCAGATGTCAGGGAGAGCTGGGAGGCGAGGGAAGGACGACTGCGGCCACGTGATAATCTTCCTGAAGGACCCGCAAAGTGCACTGAGCAGGGGAGAGCTGGAGCTTATTACAGTGCACCAGGCGCTGGACCTGACCAGTAAGTTCCGACTGGGGTATAACACAATCGCAAACGTACTTATCACCGAAACGCTTCAATTAGAAGACATGGCGCGCAAGAGCTTCACCCAAAACGACTCCATCAACGCATCCGTGCTGCACCAACTCACCCACAAAAAACTACTAAGTGAACGAGAACGACTGCTAGCGGCTATGGGAGTGAGTGATGACGAGGCTTTGCTGCCTGCCTTGCAAAAAGTCGACATTCTGAGGAAAATGAATGAAAGTTTGACTCAAGCGCAGCTGAAAAAGGGCGATTTGGGGACTGTTTTGAGGGTAATGAACAAAAGTTGCTTCAATGTATTGGCAGTCATTAAGGGCTACAATAAAGTAGCAGGCGTTATTGATGTGCAATTAGTGGATTTTGCAGGGCAAATGGCGCTGGAAACCAGGCTCCCGACTGCTTCCTATCAAAATGTGCCTCTTTCCCTTGCGAATATTCTTAGTGTGCACGGAATTTTGATGAAAAATACGCAACTTTTGAAGGAGGGCTGCAAACCGCAAGACGTGAAAATGCTGCAGGACCAGATTCAAATAGCCCTAAAGAAGCAATTGACGTCCACAACCTGCTTCAAGCCCCAAGGCAGCGTCACCGCCCAAACCCTCTCCCAGCGAGAAGAGATTCTCACCGACATCCAGACCTCCCCCCTCTTCAACCACCCCAACCGACACGAACTCTGGAAAAACTTCACCCAACTAAACGAAATTTCAGCCCAAATAAGGGCAGTGGAGGCCGAACTCGGCAGCTCCGACTTAGTCCTGAACGACCAACTCGAGTCGAAACTGCGGGTAATGGAGAGATTCGGCTTAATTGATGCTCAACACATAGTGCAGTTGAAAGGACGTGCGATTGCTGAGACTGATAACCCCTTCGTGATTGTGATATCGGAGTTGCTGTTCAGTGGGGCTTTTAGTCAGTTGGAGGCGGGGGATATACCGGCGCTGTGTTCGCTGTTTGTGAATGATTCGAAGGGGGAGTTGGAGGAAGAGAAAAAGGGAATGCTGTCGCAAAGCCTTCGCACGGCACTAGAAAAGACCGCGGAAGTGTATGCAGACTGGGTGGACGCAGAGCGGCAAAGCGGAGTAGTAGAGGACGGCAACGAGCAAGCAATGAAGCAAGCCTTAGTCTTCCCTGTCTACCAGTGGGCGAAAGGAGTCTCTTTCCTGGACATAACGAAGTTGACGCCTGTGAGGGAAGGGAACATTGTGCGCACTATACTCAGAGTGCATGAACTTATTCAGAGACTGAGGAATGTGGCGGTTTTGATGGGGAATAAGGAGCTGAAGTCTAAGCTGGAAGTGTCGCTTTCGCTGATCAACCGGGATATTGCGTTCGCGACTAGTCTTTACATAAGCGGTTAATAGGGATGGTGCTCAGGTGTACGTTTGTGCGAACCAAGTGCGAAGCAAAGAAGCAACTGCCCTTCAAGTGCACAACCCACGGAGTAGTCATATGTCAGGGATGCGCATATGTGTGTCACAGCGCGTGCATCACTCAGCAACTTAGAGAAGGCTCCTTCGCCTGTCCCTGTCCCAAGTCAGAGGCGTGCAGACTGGTGAGCACAGACGAGGTGAAGAGAGTGCAAGAAGCCGAGGAAGTGCGCATCGTAGTGCTCGCCAACCAAGACCATGTAGTTGCGATGGTGTCCGACGGTAACTCCAGCGCCACCTGCGCTCTTTCCTAATGAATAACAGTCTCACACTGGAGGCCACTGAGGAAGAGTCCTTGTCCAATGCAACTTCGGAGGAGGACTTCTGGGTGTCGTTTGAGTCTCCGAGGACACAGTTGCCGGATTTGCAGCGTCTTCCAGACTTGCGGACTCCTGCGCAGCAGCTGGATAGGCAGCGACTTCAGCAACTGCTTAACTCTAGAGAGGACCCTGCGAATCCTCAGCTGGAAAAGAGCCTCCATATCCTGCGTGCTGCGAAGCGAGTCGAAGTGCGCAACGCCTCCCTCCTCGCCCGCAATCAAGCCAAAGTAACCCTCACATCAGAAGGAGATGGAGTCCACGTGGTACTCCATGCGTTCTGGCTATGAAACGGATCTGAAGGAAGTACAGAGCAATTATGATGATGTCAAGACGATGCTGTATCGGAGAGATAAGGAAATTGAGCGCTTCGCTAAAATGCTTTATGACCAAGAAGTGCTGCTAACTGCCCAGCGACTCAGTGCTGCCAACCAGCCTCCCAGTCGTCTCCTCAAGTCCTCCGAAGCCAGCGAACTCGATGACCTCCGCGCCGACAACTCCCGACTGCGCGCCCAGTTAGAAGCCCTCAAAGACATGTGCAAACTGTATCAAGACGACGCCGAAAGAGCCACCAAGCAGCTTACAGACGCTAAGGACGACTTGCACAAGCAGAGAAACGACTATGAAAAAGTAATTCGAGCGATTGAGACGAAGTCAGTGAGCAGGGAAATGGAACTGCAAGGGGACAGGGAGCAAACTAGTAGGGAGTTTGAGGAGTTCAGGAGAGAAGTGGAGAAGGAGCTGCAGGTGAGGGAGTTGGTGGCTGAAAGGCAGAGTAAGTACATTCAGGCCTTGCAGGAAGAGCTCAAATCTGCCAAAATCGTTATCAGAAGTCCGAGGCTGAAGGCCAAAATGATGGCGAAACTGAAGGAATTCAATGTGACTGTGGAAGACTCAGAGGAGTACAGCTCCCAGTACAGCAAAGGCAGCTCCACTCCCAGAGCCGCCAACACGCCCATTCGCAGGCCAAGAGGTCGTTTCCGCAAGGAATTCAACCACATGGACCACCAGACCTACATGAAAACCGCAAGCATGGACGCCTCCATCCCCTCAGTGGAAAGCAGCAGAAGCTACAAACAAGGGTCTTTGTTTCCCTATCTCCTGGGAGACGCCCAGCGGACTAGCAACCTAAGCTGAGTAGTGATATGGCGAGAGACTAGCTAGGACTGGACTTGGGGGTGCGCTTTGAAGAGGGCTACGTAGTTCGCCAGTAGGCCGATGGCGACGAGCGTGAAGGTGGTGAAGAGCTGGGAGAAGTCGCGCTGGGCGGATTTGACTGAGACGACACTGCTGATGAAGAACAGGAAACTCAGCCAGGAAATCCACGCCACTCTCGTGAGGAAGCCGCCCATGCCCAGCATCATCGCCAGAAAGCCGTAGTAGTCCACCGGCGGCTCCTTGGCTTCCGCACTAGGGACGTCCTTGAAGTAAATGACGCTCTTCGGCCGCTTCACGTCTGCCATCTACTATCAACCCCGAGCGGCTTTCCATAAAATGGACATCCTGCGTCTGAGCGCCGCAGAGCGGGCTGCAATTTCCGCCCGTCTAGACCAGTCCTTAGCAGCCCTTTCAGACGGCTCCGCCTCCTCCTCCCCACCCTCTTCCCCAGAGCCCATTAGTCCGACACCCTTAGAAGAGCCGGACTTGGGACAATCCGCAGCCTGGCAGGAGTACGTGGCCGCCCGGGAGGAACAGGACCGAGAGACGGAGGAGATATACGCAGAGTGGAAGGAGGAACTGAGAGGCCTGCACAAAAACGACGTCCCTCTAATCATAGAAACTCCCCTGGAAGACGTCGAAAGTGAGTCCGAAGACTTCGAACCAGTGCCTTCCCCCTCCCTCCAAGACTCCACCCAGTCTCCCACTGAGACCTACGACCCTGTGCCCACTGCTATCAGCCAGTCCTACGACCCTGTGAGACTGGAAGAAGCCTATCAGAGGGAGTGGGAGGCTAACCAGATGAGGGAGGAGGAGGACCTGTCTACGCTCATATACCTCCACTATAAGGAAGGGGAAAAGATTAGGGTGGAGAGGGAAAAGAAGCGAGTACGTACTGAGCAAAAGAGGAGTCAGGAAATACGGCTAAAGGCGAAATTGGCAGCTATTGACAGTGACAAAAGGCAGAAAAAGGAGGAAATTAGACTGGCGACGGAGGCGAAAGAGGCACAGTTGAGAGCGGAGTTGGCTGAAAAGCAGAGAGAAGACAGGGAAAAGCGGGACATGGGGAGGGAGGAAAGGCTGAGTCAGGCTGCAGCGGCCTATTTAGACGCCCAGGAAGAGCTAAAATCAATGGAAATCATGAGGAAAGAGGACGATTATAGCCGATCTTTGTCGAAATTCGCCCTATTGAAGCCTGCAAAGCCCTCTTTCTACCTAAATCCGCATCACATAAAGCAGTTTCAGCTGCTAATTGACTGCGGCCTGTCCATTTCTCCCTCAATTCCTCTCATTTCCCTGCTAAAACTGAATCCTATTGCCCCTCCCGAGTCCTTCCCTATCCCTCCTCCTCGCTCTTTACCCGACTTCCCGCCTCCTGCAGGCTCCACGCCCCTTAGTGACAGTCTGCCCTACGACCTACCCCCAAATACAGCAGTTTTAGAGCTGAAATGTGAGAATATAACGCATATAAACGGGCTTCTGGCGCTTACAAGCCTCCGCTCCCTGTCTCTCTCAATGAACCAAGTCACTGAAGCTGTAAATCTCCCTCAAGGACTGCTTTTGTTGGACTTGTCGCTTAATAAGGTCGTGAAAATGCCGAAAGTGGAATTGCCGGCACTGCAGGAGTTGGTGCTGGATTCGAATGTGATTGGGAGTTTGGAGCAGTGCGGAGGCTGCAGGAACCTGAGAGTGCTCTCCGTGCAGAACAACAACATATCCTCAGTGAAAGGAATCGAAGCTTTCCCCCTACTCCAACGTCTGAACTTGTACCGAAACGCAATAACCGACCAAGCCAAGACTTGCTTCGAGCGCAACCCCTACCTCACCCACCTCAATATAGGCAGAAACAAGCTGCAAAGCGTCGCTTTTCACAGCCATTTAAAGCTGCTTCGCAGTCTGATTCTGTACGAAAACCAAATAGTGCGGTTAGAGCCTATAGACTCCCCTTTGATATATGAGTTGTGGCTCAATGGAAATCACTTGAGCCAGGTGGATTTCCTTGGGACTGCGAATATGCTGGAAATACTGAGACTTGACCAAAACTCTATTAGGACAATTGCGCCCTTTTCTGCGCCTAGCTTACGAGAAGTGAACCTGTCCGACAACGACCTAAAAGACCTGCAAGGCATCGACACAGTCCTCAAGGCAGCCCAAGGCCTGGAAGTCCTGGAGTTCTCCGACAACCCCATAAGCCAGCGACTCAACTGCCTCAGTTGGAGTCTCCCCCCTGGAAGTATGCGGAAAACAGCCCAAAGAAGCGCTATTTACCGTCGAATTGGGTACGAATATGCTCAGAGTGAACTGTGGCTGCGAGCAATTGCTAGGAAGGAGGTGCGGTCGCTGGCCCTGCAGTCGGCGCTGCGGACCTGGACTCAGGGCCTGTGCTTTGCCCACTATAACGCTCTGGCCGGCCTGGCAGAGACAGAGGTGCTATCGTATGAGTCGCTGGCGTACCAGTATAGGGAACATGGGTACAAGCTAAGGAGGGCTGCGAGGCTCATCCAGGGCTGGTGGTGTTTGAAATTGAGGAAAATCCGCGCCCTGCGAGAGCGATATAAGGGCCATATGAGTGAAATCATTAAGATCCAAGCGCTATTTCGAGGCGCAATAAGCAGGAAAAGCCATAGCAAATACCCACTCGCCGTAATTGTGAGAATACAGGCCTGGTACCGAGGCTGCAGACTGCGCCACCGGCTCAAAACCGCCCTTGACAACGCCAAATTCATAGACCCGGAACTAGCAGACATGGAGGCAGTGGAGATAGAGGACTACACAGACTTGGACTTAGGCCTCAAAGTGCCGGCCTTCCTGGACCTGCAAAGCTTCATTCAGCCTTTGCAGGAGTCCAGACTGCCGCCTATCGCCCAGCACAGCAACTTGGGGGAAACGAGGAGTAGCTGGAGCAAGGACCGGCCAGGCACTGACGCTATGAGTGAGACGAAGTCAGTGAAGTCAAGCGTGCCGCAGCTGCCCTCGGCCCGGCGCGAGGCCAAGGAAGTGCTGAGTGCCTGGGGCTTCCAAGGCGACGACGTCAAGCGCGCCTTCAACCACCGCCTCGCCAAGCGCAAAGCCCGCAAAATGAAAGACAAGGAAACCACCGCAGACGAACGTCTCGCCCGCTTCCACCGCAACTGTGATTAGTCTACACCCTATCACTAGACTCGCCCACTGCATAGCAGCTGATCTTGTCCACCAGGTCCACGTGAGTCAGCAGCATGCGTCTGCAGCAGTAGCGCTTGATCTGCAGTTGGTCCAGGGCTTCGCCTTCGTTCATATGCTGGCGCAGCTCAGCGAAGCGCGTCCATTTGCTGCCTGTGACCTTGTTGCAGGTGAAGCATCGCACTGGGATTATCATTAGCGCGTTGGGAATATGGAGTGGGGATGGAGCTAATGGAGGGAACTCTACTGTGATTCTATACTGGGTAGGGGAAAGAGCTGGGAGCAGGGCTCAGTTCCTCCCTATTACAGAGCCCTCTTTTGGTCTTTTCCTTTAAGTAATTTGTTGATGTGTAAATTTGAAATCAGACTTTCAGGCCTCTAAACTCCCCTAAAGACCCACTAAAGCATTATCTAGTCTTTGCGAAATCTCAACATTGGTCACTTTCGCGAGTATTAACAGTATTTGAAATGGAAAAGCAGGCTACAGACCTAGCAATCGCAGTGCACACAGAGACCACTGGCGCTTTTCTAACACAGGAAAGCGCTCTGAACACCATTCAAAGGTACAGCGGCGCAGAAGCCCTGGAGTATGTGAAGAACACAGTGGCGAAACTATGCGCAGAGGTGAGGAAAAGCGACAGAAACAGCTGTGAACTCGACCAAACTTCAGCTCTGGAAACAGCTCTGCAGCAGCGGGAAGCGGAGTTGCGGCAAAAGACCAAAGTAGAGCTGGAACTGCGACTTGAACTTGCAGAGACGCAGAAAGCGCTGGCTTTGCTAGGGAGTAAGCCCTGTAAAGACGCTGCGACTTGCACGGAGGTGGAGAGGCCGGTGGTTGAGATCGCCCGCTCACTACTGGAGGACCCGTATAGAGAGGAGAAGGACAGACTTGCGAAAGCGCTTGCTCTGTGCCAAGCAGCCGCCAAACGCGATCAGCAAGTGATATGGGACTTGGAGCGGAAGATAAGCCGCATGGAGGTGGAATTGATGGAATTTACCGACCAACTGGCCGAGAAAGCTCGGGAATGCGAGCGCTGGCGTAAGGACTGCGCAGTGCTGAGTCTCTCCTCCAGACACAAAGACTTCCTCCCCGTGGCTTTCTCTCACTGCCGCAAGCAACTCACTCGCAAAAGACTCGATGCCAAGTCCAGTTCCCCAGTCAAAGTCGGAGTTCTGAGGAGAGAAACGTCCTCTAAGAGTCTACTCCGGCCTACTACACCCTCAAGTCTGCGGACCTTGTCAGAGCCCTGCAGTGATTTGGTCTTTGGCAGGGCTGTGGCGCTCCTCAAGCCGAGAAACAGCTCAGTGAGGGACCTGAAACGAGTCCCGCTGCTGCGCAAACGACCCCTAGTTCCTAGCTAAACTTGAATCTTCTGGAACAGGGGAGAATTCTGTACTAGTGTTTCGAGCTGATTTGAGGTTTTTACTGAACTCCTGCGTGACCGTCTCCACTCCCAGCATATCCACCAGCCTAACCTGCAGCTGCTTCGCCTTGCAGTACTTCACAAACAGCAGAACCACCACAACTACTAGGAGAATAATAATACCCGCGAGGATAAATAGCACAGTTTGCCCCGATTTCTGGTCTTGTTGGCTGCTAATGTATATTTCTGCACTGCTGTAGGCGACGTGGTACAGCTCAGGGCCGGTTTCGAGGTCGATGATGGCTAGGACGTTCACCCAAATGGTAGTATCCAAAGGCAGTTTCACAGTGGCCGTGAGAATGCCGTACTCCTGGACCTGGGGCAGCAGGAGCCAGGCCAGTTCTCTGCTTTCGTATGTTTCCATACTGCAGGCAGAGGCTAAAGACACGCCGCTGAGAGTGGCATACAGGCGGTATTGCACTGTTTCCGGAGAGGAAACCGGGTCTCCCGCCAGTGTCTCTGGAAGGGCCCAGGTTAGGGAGATATACTGGTCGGGCAGTTCTGTCCAATGGATTTCTCCCTCATTGCCTGGGTAATACAGAGTTTGGCCGCTTCCGTATAGACTGAAAAAGGTAGACAGCTGGAAAGGCACGGACTCCTCCAGTTCCTTGTCCTCAAGACCTGCTACTGATATCAAGTAGCTGCCTGCACTGCAGGGAAAGGCGGCGGAGAGTCTGCCGTCCTCCACTCTCTTCACAGTCAGTGGGCCACTCCCCTGTCCCTCAGACTGCACTGTCAGGCCAATTCTCCCGGCACAGGGAGTTGCTATGATAGTCAGCAGGCCGAATTCAGACACGTGGAGACGGTAGTCCTGTCTCCGGCTCTCAGTGTCTAAAACGCCATACTCGACTTCACCAAGGACTGTCTCTTTGGTCCTATTTGTAGGCAGGCAGTACAGTTCAAAGTCGCCCATGTCTTTTTGCCTCCTCAAAGCCGTAGTGTTCCCCTGCACATTGAAAACATACGTCCCGGGCCTGGTATCCCACAGCGGAATCTGCATTTCATAGAAGAAACTGTAGGTGTTAAACATGTAATGCGCGTCCACATCAGTACTGTTCCTAAAAGACGCATAAACCACCGGGTAGAAGTCCTTCGACAGTGATATCAACTTGCACATCCCAGCATTCCCATCACTGACATACTCGAAAACCATGGACCCGCCTAGGTAAGGACAGGCGTAGGTTTGCGGCCAGCCCGGGACCAGTCTAACAGTGCTATTGGAGGAGTGGAGAGTCAGGGTGTAGGCAGACTGGGAAGGACTGGAGACTTGCAGGTAGTAAAGGCCGAGGTGGAAGGCGGGGTCTGAGGGAGGGATGAGGAGGAAAGCAGTGGTGGACCAGTTGAATTGAGTAGGGGACAATAGGGGGAAAGTGGCGATTATTAGTTTGGCGGAGCCGGAATAGCGGGAAAACGCGATTTCTAGTCCAGTCCTTTCCAAGTGTTCATATACATACTTGCGTATTTCTCCCTTCCCCAGTCTGCCCTCGCTCGGCTTTCCATTCAGAAGTGTCGTTACCATATCCTTCGTCCTTACTAACAGGGTATACAGGCAGTTATTCCCCATACTATACACTCCCAGCACTATGTAGCAATCCAGGCAAAACAGGCCTTTGCTACTGGCTGGCACAGCAATAGACCCACTGCCTGTGAGATTCCAGTTGGAATTACTGCTGTCTGGCTTCACAGTGGATACATCTTCCGCGGAAATAGAGAGAGAAAGGATGTATACAGCTGCGTGGCCGCTTTCCACTGTTAGGGTGACGACTAGGTCGGTGGATAGGTCGTTTGGGTAGTAAAACAGGTCTGGGTTGGAGGTGTGGAGGTACCCGGAGTGGGGCTGTCCGCCCCGGAGACGGACGAGTGCCTGGGTGCAGCCTTTCACGAGGATTTCAATGGTCATTACTCGATCACACATAACTCCTAGGTGGTACTCCCCCTGCATCAGCTCCCCACCCATATCTCCCTGTTCCAGCGTCATAAACTCACTTCCCCAAGACACCGACTTCCAGAGGTAGTTCCCAGGCCCTGCCAGCCCCTGCCTAGAAATGTACAAATCCGGGTCTCCACTAGTCACTGCCGTCACCGAGACCTGCAGAGCCCCACTGGGAGAGGACTTGTAGAAGCGGAAAGGCAAAATTCCCCCTCTGGAGCATAAGTTCACCTGTGGAGACCCATCGAGCAGCCGGATTTCCTGGCCTTGGTCCAGCTCAACTGAGTACCTGCAGTCCTGTGAGAGACAGAGTAGGCTTATATCAGCGCGGCAGCCACTGATACACCATTCTGATATGGCGCCTGGCTGGAGAGTTAGTATACTGCGGTGAGGGCCAGGTAAGGACCGGAATTGGTGCGAATCCTGGCTTGGAGGCAGCCAATCGGTATCATTCGCAGTGAACACAGGGACTAAATTCAGGTAAATGTCCACATTTCCGATATAAGTTTGTGTCGTGATTTGAAGATTTAGCACTGAGTCGATGAGAGAGTAAAAGAACTGGTACTGGCCCTGCTCAGATGCGGCTTCTAAGGGCATTCCTGGGACTAAGTAGCTGGGGTGCACCTCACTTGCAGTCACTACGAGTGTGTATTCTGCGTCTGTGTAGCCAAATACGCCTATATATACCCACCCATCGGAGTGCATTTTGTCGTCCCAAACGACAGTGAGTTGCTCACTGCCATACCCTTCCGCCTTATATTCACAGTGGTCTAGCCGAGGCTGCTGTGTCTGCAGGGACACATACAGGTCTGGATCCCCTGACAACGCAGATAGAGACACAATCAGGCTTTGGTCCTCTGTCATATGGGCAAGTGGGAGGCTGTAGAAGCGATAGGAGCCTTGCAGCACTGTGGAAGTCAGGGGAATCCCTGCTTCAAGTGAGTGCAAAGCAGTGGAGCCAGAGGAGTAGTGCAGAGAATAGCTAGCGGACCCTGCACTGGTCCAGTTGATTGCAGTGATTTTGACCAAATAGGTCCCAATTGCTTGATAGTTCGGGTCAGTTGTATGGATTAGTACAGTATATTGCTGACTTCCAGTCACATCTGAGCTCCATTGACACTCGAAATCGCCTTTAGCGGCCGCATTTGCAGTGACACATATCCTGAAAGCCCCACTAAACAGCACCAGTGTGACTTCTACGTCCTTCGCTTCCTTCCCCGCCCAATACAAGTCAAACTGATACAGTCGAAACTGGTCATTCGGGTCCGAATTCCACATCACATCCCTCTGACTCTGCCCAGGAAAGAGCTTCGCCACCGAATGAGTGCCAGGCACTGTCTGTCTACTCAGCAGGGAAAAGCTGCAGTAGTCCTCTGCCTGCACTGTAGCGTAATAAGTTATATTCAGGTCTTCGAAGTCTAGGCCTTTTGAGAAGCCCACGGATTGCTCGTGCAGGTCTCCGCGCCGGCTTGCGGCTTTGGTACATTCGCCGGCTGCTGGATGGTCGTCGTAGGGGGAGACACAGAGGGAACACTGGCCTGAGAAGACGGAGAGCTGGAAAGTGACTTGGGCCACTCTGGCGTCCAGCACTGCTAGCTTGAAAAAGAAGGCTTCAGAGCCTGATAAGCTGGAATAGTACGGTGCGCCCTCCCTCAGACTATGCACTGTGAAGTCTCGTATATGCGCCGACAGCAAGAAAGCAGTCCGACTCCTGTCCTCCCCCCGCACCAAAACCGTATATCTGCAGGCCGTCTGCCCACACTCCCCGCCCTTCAGTCGAAAATCCACACTTCTGAACTGCCCATTGCGCCCCGACTTCCAAATCTCTGGGAAATTCGCTGTGTTTTCCACCTCCTGCGGAGTCAACTTGCAGAGTTGGCTGCGCACCCAGTCCACACACTGCTTTACGTACAGGACTAGGTCTCCTGTGAGGACTTGGGCGCTGATGGAGAGGTCCAGGGCGTTTGGGGCGCTGAGTTGGACGTAGAAGTACTGCGCTTCGTGGTAGGACAGGTAGCCTTGGTAGGTGGCTCCGTCTTGGAGAGGCACCATGCCTTCGGGATTGAGGAAGACGGTCAGGATGTATGCACAGGGCGAATACCCATAGAACCCCACATAGTACCACCCCGTAGTCTGATTAAGTGCACTTCTTTGGTGCGAATCCAGCGCCAATGAGTCGTTTCCAGCATGATTCCACACCAAATCATAGCTATCTAGCGTCGGCGGCCCCTGCGCCCGCACATACACGCCCACAGTCCCCGAGTAAGTGGTAGTGTGTATGTCCAAAGTCGCATTTCCGTCGTCTATGTAGACTTTGTACTGCTGCCACTGCTGCAGGCCCACTACTCCGTACTCCGGCTCACTGGCTCGCAGCGTTTTTACCCCATTTGCGGCAGAAACTGCAATATAGAAGCTGAAAGCAGCCTGAGTCCGTACCGTTATCCAGTACTCCACCTGTCTCGGACTGTCAATAGAGCAGCTTTGCCCTATCAGCCAGCCTACTTGCACAGGGTAGGCCGGCCCTGCAATGCCCCCTGCAGAGACTGAGAGGGAAAAGGGACTGTTGCGTCCGATAGGCAGCACCGCCACTGTGAGTTGCTCCACTGGGTGGGTTAGCTCGTAGATGAACACTTGCTCTTCTTCGCTGTTCAGACTATACCGCAGCGGCAGTTCCGCCTGCAGCCTCACTTCCGCCTCGAGAGACAGCAGTAAGGAGAAGCGGCAATACGTCTCACAGACTACTAAGAGGTAGTAGGTGGACTGAGGGTGCAGAGCGGCTCGGGGAATTTCCAGTTCTTCCAAGGTTTGTCCCACTGCAGCGTAGTCGTAGGCCTGGGGAGAAGGGTGCACACCCTCAGAGACGAAGATGTGGGGTGAGGACCAGTCTGAAAAGGTGGTAGCGGAGAGAAACAGGTCTTGCCCAGTTGCTGTGGTATTCAGCGAAAACTGGAATTCTCGTTGTCCTCCAGACACTGAATCAATAGAGACCGTGGCGGCTACTCCATCCTGCAAGACTTCCTGCCCAGTTCCCAGGCTCAGTAACAGCAGTAACCACACTGCCATTGTCTTTACTGCGCCTGTCTAGACTCATTAAGAAGAGAAAGGAAATCAAAGGGAGTGAAGGAATTGAGGGAAAACGTGGATATGCCATTATGAGTATGGGATATATCTATTGGTAGTATATAAAGTAGCAGTAAAAAGCGGAGTTATGGCCAAGGTGCAAAGCGCTATTATAGCAAATACGCTCTCAATAGTCCGAATTTAATGCCGAAGTCTGCATTTCATCGACTCTATTGCTAGGGAAATAAGCGAGATAGAGCCCTCTCTAATACCAGGGAGACTGCGGGTTGACAGGTATATAGACGGAAGGACCGATAGGTAAATATGTCCGAGATAGTATAGTGGCAAGTATATCTGCCTGTCACGCAGATGACCCGGGTTCAATCCCCGGTCTCGGAGCTTTTTCCCACACCTCCCCTAACCCTTAGTACTCAGTCCACGCCTATAATTCCGCTTATATTGTGCAAGCAAGGAACTAGCCTAGGTGACTTGCGTCATTAGTGAGTAAATAGTGCTGTTCCACTCCTTGCGAAGTCCGTTCAAACCGCACCACGTACAGAGCTGTGTTCTTGGAAGTGTTGGCGTAGTACTCCGGCAGTCCCTGTCGGACTCGCAGGACATTCCGCAGCTCCATAAGCCAGCCTCCGTGGCTGACTACGAGGATGCGCATAGGGCCGGAGTCCAGGTGGCGAGCTAAAAGAGTGTCGAGAAAGGCCGCTGCACGTGCATTTACGTCGAGCCAGGACTCGCCTCCCTCTCCCTTGAAGGCGCGGAAAGGGATCCCTCGCCTACGAGCTTCCTGCTCAGTGCTGCCTATCGGCTTCCCTTCATGTTCCCCAGCTCCCTTTTCCCTCAGCAACGGCTCGTACACCACGCTTTGGTCTGGGTGGTGGGCCAAAATGGCCTCTGCAGTTCTGCGGCATCGGCCCAGGTCGCTGCAGTACACGAGGTCGAAGTGCTGGTTTTGGAGACGGGTGCCGAGGCGCTGGGCCTGCTGCAGGCCTCTTTCTGTGAGTTCGCCCTCTGCCTGGCCTTGCAGGACGTGCTTGACGTTGCCGACTGTGAGGCCGCTGGGTGAGGGTTACTGCCGGGTGAAGAACACGTCCATTATGGAGGGTGGGGAAGTACACACACCTATGTTGGAAAGGCGAAGCCTGTACTAAACTTTGGGTATTGCCACCTGTAGTACTCTCAATTAGCCGCGGTTCAATATACATAATTGTACCCAGTACTTCCTTCAATTACTAAGTTTTCCAAAGTCTCCCTTACTACCCCTTTCCTCCAGCTCTCCCTGTCAGGTATATCTCTGCATTTCCACGCCATCACTCCTAAAAATGTCCGAGTCCTCCACCCCCCGTCCCAAGCGCCGCAGAGAAGAAGTCCTTCCTGAGGACGACTACCTGCAAAGCGTAGACAGCCTCATCGAGCGCGACTACTTCCCGGAAGTCCGCCGGCTGAAGGCGCTCACAGAGGTAATCACAGCTGAACAAACAGGCAACATTGCGCTGGTCGACCAGGCGAGAGAGCAATACGCGAGAGTAATGGAAGAGCAAGAGCTGGGCGCCGGGGAAAGGCTGGGGTTGGACGTGTTCCTTAGAACTCACACAAGTGAAGACAACCTCTCCTACGCAAAGATCCAGGAGCAGGAGAGAACCAGGCTCAAGGAGAAGTACTGGTGGATCCACACAGCTGCAGAGACGGAGAAAAGGCGACAGGCGCTGTCGGCTCCCCAGGGACTGCCGGCCTTGACAGCGCCTGAAACTCTCAGTTTGAACGCCTTTCAACCCTTCACCAACTTCATGTTTCCGCCTCGGGACGAAGACCTGCCTCGGACTTTGGCCACTCTTGAGGATTTTTCAGGCCCGGCGAAGGAGACTTTGAGGGGAAATACTCGATTGAAGCAGGAGTTTTTAGAACTCAGTGACCAGCTGGCCCAGCCGTCGACCTATAGTGCGAAGACATATGAGGAAGTGAAGACTCCGCAAGTAGCTGTGCCGATGACTTGGGGAGAACTCGACTCCACGCCTCAGACTTTGGACCATGGCAGACGCTTTACGGTAAGGGCAGTATAGAGATGCAGCAGCCGTCTGACAGGGAGCAACTCAGCGACCGTCTTGCCGCCAAGGCGAAGAAAAGCCTGAGCGCCCAGAAGCGCCTCCAACAAGGCCGCAGTCCCCTGCAGTTCTCCAGCTTCCTGAGTCCCAAAGGCCCCAGTGCAGTTTCCAGCTCCATCTTCCCTGTGCCTCTGCGCTCTCGCCCAGCCACCGACGTCTCAGCAAGTCCTACGAAGCGGCCAAGGAAGTAGTTAAAGGAACTCCTCAGCTATATAGCGCACCAGGTCGTCGGAGACCCTACGCAGCCGCTTGCCCTGCTTCCGCCCCAGCACCCACAAGAAGCCATGACTGCGCTCCCAGTCCTTCGACCCTTGCACTCGTCTCTCCATGTACACTGCCACCTTTTGGTAGTCCTCATTGAACTTCCCCAGCAACTGGGCGACATACATCGGAGTCACTTTCTCGTGTTCGTCGTATGGCCTTATCAGTATCTGCGGACCTTCGAGGTCGATAATCAACTTTAGCCCTTGGGTGCTGCGGTGCGTCACTGCCAAGTCCACGAATAGCAGGGCCTTGAAATCCGCTTCCCAGGAAGTGTACAGCTTTTGCAGGACTTCGTAGGACTGCTGGGCCTTTAGAGCGTCTGATATCCGGTCCATTTAAATCTTTAACGGCAGGGAAGGACTGGTAGGAGGTAGAAAATGTCATTGGGGCAGTTTGAGGTGCTCACTGTGGTGGGGGAGGGCGCCTACTCGCAGGTGTTCAGGGTGCGCAGACGCAAAGACATGAAGACGTACGCACTCAAGAAGGTCAAGATACAGCCGCTCAGCGAAAAGGAAAAGCAGAATGCTCTCAATGAAGTGCGGCTCTTAGCCAGCATCAACCACCCGAACATAATTTCCTACAAGGAAGCCTTCCTAGACGACGACAAGTGTCTCTGGTAGCCTCCACTCAGCCTGGTCATGGAGTATGCAGACGGCGGCGACCTGTACCAACGCATCCTCGAGTACCAACAAAAAGGCAGGTACATGAGTGAAAGCTTCATATGGACTATAGCTGCCCAGCTCTGTCAAGCACTCACCCACCTGCACAGTCTCAATATTCTGCATAGAGATATCAAAAGTGCGAATGTGTTTTTGTCTTCTGACGGGGCTGTGAAGCTGGGAGACCTGAATGTGTCGAAAGTGGCGAAGGACGGACTGCTACGGACGCAGACAGGCACGCCCTATTATGCGAGTCCGGAAGTGTGGCGGGACTTGCCCTATGACGGCAGGAGCGATGTGTGGTCTTTGGGCTGTGTTCTGTATGAGGCTGCAGCTTTGAAGCCGCCTTTCCGCGCTGAAGACATGCAGGGACTCTACCGGAAGGTCGTCAAAGGCGAGTACCCGAGAATACCCAGGGGCTTTTCCAACGACTTAGCAGCGTTTCTGGACCTAATGTTGCAAGTGGACCCAACTAGACGACCCACAAGCGCTCAACTGCTCCAAAACTCGTTACTGTGTCGCAGAGCAGGGAAACACGAAGACTTGTCCAGGGACAAAGGGGCTTCTTCCCTCCTGAATACTATTCTGTTCCCTAAAAGCTTGGTGCATATGAGTGAACGGCTCCCTGCGGCTAATTACCGCGAAGAGCTGAAGCACAACGCGAGCGAGCCAGTCCCTTTCAAGCTCAGTATTGGACTCAACCTGCCCCGTATTGCCCCTGAAGCTCGGGACGAAAGCGCTGGTCGGTCTCGTCTTCCGCGCAAAGGCAGTGTGGAGCGCATCCGCACCCGAGACCACAGCGACCCCGCCAGCCAACTGCGCATCCTACGAGAGAACTACGGAGCCTTAAAGCAAGTGAAGGCCAAGCGAGTGCGCACAGGCACAGAGCGTGACGACTCCAAGTCACACGAAATGTCCCTGGACTCCATTATGGCTCGCAGAGGGGCGAGTTCCACGGGCAGGGGAATGAGTCGCCCTGCGGGGGATAGTAAGCGTCTGCAGCTGCTTAGACTGTTGCAGCTGGATTCAAGCAGTCGCAGGCTCTTGCCCAGCTAGTTCCCACTAATATGAGCAACCGTAGAGCGAAATAGTAGTTAACTGGACGATAATGGGTATTTGCGTCGCTAAAGCGAATCAGAAGGTGTCTGAGCCGCAAAGGACAGCCAGCAACTCAGTGGCCAGCACCACTCTAAGAAAGCGACTATTAGAGCTGAAGAAAGTGGACAATGCGCCTACGTTGCGCATGGAGCAGAGTCGGACGTATCGAAAGCGTCTGGACCGGCTTTCCACAGCGACTGAGGCCACTGACTGCTCCCCATGTCAGCAATAGCTGTGGGCTGTATTCTAACTTAGGCTTTTTACTGCCTTCTTCGCTTTCTAAGGACCCGCACCCTCTTTACACTCACAAAAAGCCAGTTGGACATCAATTTTTCCACCTATGCAGACTTCAAATATCTCCGCAAAGCACTTTCACTCTGTTTTAAGCTTGTTTGAGACTCATTTCTCTGACAAAGTAACTGTAAACCGCGGGAAGCGCCTTTATATATGCTAAATTTGGGATGTGTTGAAAAGGCAGGCAGTTGATGGAATTAAGACGCTGAAATAGGACAAATTTACCGAATTTCACATATCCCTCTGTACTATAGTGGCTCAAATTGCCGATTTCAGCTGAATCAGTCCAAATTCCCAGTAATTTCTGCTCAAATCCTTCTATTCCAGCCTCCCCCTGTCTATAATACTCAATTCCTATGATTCGCATCATATTTGACCACGGCCCCGAGCTCTTGCTGCTGCCCTGTGCCCTGCCACAGCGGGAGTACGCTCAGGAAACCAGGCAGAAAGTGTGGGAAACCCTGCTGGTGCAGGACCAATCCCCGCAGAGGGAAACTGCGGAGGTTGATTCTCTGCAAGAGTCAAGACTGAGGAAATGCCAAGAAATCGGGTTGGTCCTGAAGCAGTTTTCCCGCACAATCAAAGAGGAGAGTCGGCCTCCCAAGCTGGAAAACCTGCGCTACCGGGTCATGCGCTCCCTCAAAAAGTCCATTCGGCGCCTGCTGCAAGACAAGGAAGTGAGCACCAAAGGACTCATGGCAATGCCAGGCGAACTCGAACCTCAGGCCCTCAGCCAAATCAAGGAGTTCTGCCAACTGCACCAACAGGCCTTAGCGGACTTTGCCAGTCTAAAGAACGGTCCTTGTGTGGACCACCGCAGGTCCGGCACCACCACAGGCCACAACACCTACAACAACAACTACATGCGGGAGATATTCCGGCAGGGGGAAGTCAGGGACGCCTACAGTCTGTATATTCGCTTGTTGTTCTCGAAGGATACGCCGGAAAGCCTGTGCAAGCGGTTTAAAGTTCAGTGCTGTGGACTGGGAGTGCATAGTTTGGCCTGTCAGGAGAAGTGGAGGGAGTTTAAGCGAATATTGGTAGACTTCCTAGGAGCGGAAGTGACCATCGCTAACTAGTTCTTTCGAGTAAAATGCGAATTACTCCTTTTAGTTCCCTGCCGTTCCTTAAGTTGCACTGCTTTCTAGGTTGAAATTAGGCAAATTTCGTCTTTCTACGAACTCAGCCCCCTCTACCTATGAAAATCGATTAATCCGCAGTGAATTTGAACTTCTTCTTGAGCGCTTTGACAGTGATGTTGGGAATGACGAGCGGTTCAACCATATCTCGAGAGCAGGTGACGACTAAGGTGAGGACTCCTCCAGGCAATTCGGCGCTGATTTGGTTAAATCGGAAGGAGAAGCGGATGGGGACGGTGAGCGGGCCTTGGTGAGTGGTTTGGCCTGAGAGCAGAGGCGCACCTTTGCTGGTGGTCTTCACTTCTTTCACAGGCAGCAGGGAAGTGCACACCAGCAGTCTGAAGTCGATTTCTTCATCAGGGGCTGCAGTGTTTGTCGGGCCGTAGACTACACACTTCAGTCTGAGTGAGACTTACTGCACCTTTCTTCTCTTTAAGAAGATGCGGTTAAACTGCTGCCCCAGGGAAATATGGTAGAAGCGAGGACCCACCTTGGGAAACACTGTCTCTATAACCAAGCGTTGAAGGATTTTTTCCTTGTTCAAGCCAGGCAGCGGGTTCTTCGCCACGCTATTCAGCAGCCCCGTTAGGGAACAGAACTCGTTCTGAACCTCTTTTGCTGCATTGAGCGTTGCGTCGAATGCGCTGGACGCAAAGGTTTGAAACGCTTCGAAGTCTGCTAAGTCGTGCAGCTGAACTGGCTGGTCCTTCTGCCCACAAAGAGTCTGATCGATCGGCGGTAAGTATGGTAAAGACGTCATTACCACTTTATTAGCAGCTTATACAAGGCTGTATATGTAGTTCCTAGTGAGCTTTGTATGCGAAATATCGAAAGACCTGGCCCGGGGCCTGCATCGCATAGCCGAAACCCAGCGAAGCTAAAGAGAAAATCAATTCAAACCCTACGAAAAAGGCAGAAATGTGCTTAAACCGCAGTTTTCTCCTCCCTGCTGTCTACAGAAAGCCCAATTCCTCCTTGTTTCCTTCTAGAAGTCTACACTGCTGCTAACCACTAGTCAACATGGAGTCCGGACAGCACTGCCACTTCCCCACCCCTAGCAAAGAAGTCACTAGGCTTGGAAATACCTACAAGCAGCCTTCGCCTTTCCCTTTTCTCTCAATATCAGTCACTTGTTCGAGTTTTTTGAGACACAAGGACGGAGAAGGAGTGAAAGCTGGGACGGACAATTGACGGAGACAGAGAGGAGTGGGGCGAAGGCCCGAGGGAGCTGCAGGCGAAGGGTTTGGGGAGGGTGAAGGAAAGGGAAAATGAAGAGAAAGCATGTAGACAAGGGAATTTCAGGCTTTGATCCGGCTGAATAGACTGAAGAGTGAGAGATCGCTCTTCTTTCCCGTCGTTTCCTTCTTCAAGTCCCCTGTAATGCCAGTTCCCTGACTTCCTTCACTTCCTCATATTGTAGGACAGATGGAGGTACTGTGCTTTCCTAGTACAAAGGAGAATGGAGATATATAGCAGTTAAGGCGGGGAAGTCTGAAATTAGGTGTTCGAATTGCCTTGTTATGGACTGTTTTGCGAATTTGCGACAAAGTCTCAATTTCGCATCTTTTTTGTATTGCATAATTTTGGCTTTGAATTAGTCTCATTAATAGTATTCTTTCAAATGCATGAAATAATCAGTTTTTCTATTTGGACTGAATTTCCCAGTAACTTCTCTAACTCGACCATAATTGCGGAGTATATTGCTTCCTCATAAAAACACCATACCTTTCAATTACTCAAGTATGCGAGCGCTCCAGAAAAGCGAATATCGTCCAATTTCAGCCTATTTGGACGATTCATAGACCTGAAAAAGTGGTCTAAATTATATTGCAATGTATAGAAGAAGAGAAACAGACCGGTCCCAAGGTATATGAAGAAATGAGGAAAAGCTAGATAGGTGTTAGGACTCGAAATAAAGAGAGAGTGAAGGCAGAACCTGGGCTAACCCCTGTCCACAGGCGGACTAAAGCAGTATGGACGGAAGTAAGGAGCTGGAGTGGCACTCTTGTCTAATGTGACTTAGAGCTAGTAAAACCCCTACTACCGCGAAAAGTCTGCAATAAAGACACTGAAGAGGACTTTTTAGAGATTTTCGGAGCCTTTTGGTGGGAATTTGTAGGCTTTACTTGGACCATTTGACTTGAATATGGCATAAAGCTAGGTTATTTACTCGTCTGAAAGCTGCTTAATTGACAAATTAGTCTACATTAGTCCAGCGCGATTTTCTCTATCAGCAATTCCTCTCTGTTTTCCCCAAACTCACAAAAGTTCTCAGCCAAACGTATATACATTTCCCGCTTTAAAGCCATTTTGTCCCAATAGCCTGCAATCCTACGCTACTTTAGTGCTTCCCGCTTGTTAGTCGCCTGCTGGCGGAGACTCATCGCCCGCTCCCAAAGTCACCATCGTGCCCAGCTTCGTAGACGAGGTCTTTTCAGCGTATATTGGCGACTGGACGAGTAGAGCCTTTAGTCTGTCCGTAGGCCTGCTCAAATTAGCCACTGCAGAGGCAGTTAAGGCACACAATTGCTTCAATTCAGTGTGAAACGGGGTATTTGGCCCTCTCCCCGACATCTCTTCCTGCAGGTTCATATACTTCTGTATCCAGCTGGACAATAATTGGTTGAGCTGCATGACTTCCTCTTGCTTCCTCATCAGTTCTTTCTCACAGTTGGCCCGGAAAAGGTCCAAAAAGCGGGTCCAGCGCACTCTTTCCTGCTCATGCGAAGTGCAAATCTGCCCCTGCAGCACCTCCACAAAGGCTCTAGTGCGCTTCAACTCCTCCTCAGTCTCCGCCAGCGCTGCCTTCAGCCCTCCATTGTAACTGCTCTGCACTTGCAAATTCGTCTCCATGGTTCTGTACTTGAAAGTGCGGCTTCCGCCCATTTCCCAGCTTTCCCCGTCTAGAAAGGAGGACCGGTCTGCGAAGGAGTTCTTCACTTTGCTCATATCGATTTTCGTGGGTCTGCGCATTTTCCGCTGACTGGAGCCTTTGCTGAAGCTTTTCACCACGTGGGCGCGGGGAGTGCTTAGGTCTGCGGCGGATTTTAACCCGTCGGGAGCGATTTTGTCGATTAGGGAGGAGACGCTGTTGTAGGCGGCGTAGAGGGTGTCGAGCATTGTCTCGAGTTGGCTGATTCGGGTCCTTTGGTGCTCGGAAAGCAGCTTCTTCATGTTGTATTTGTGCGCCAGGAGGGAGTTTTTCCACTTGAGAGAGTGGGAAACTCGCATCAAGTTGGCGTTTATCAGCCCCGCCCTGTGTGAAGCTTACTGAATCACCTGGTTTTTGAGCTGGTAGGCCTCCAACTGCCCACTTAGTCCTGAGTTCCGCTCCAGCACTGCCAACATTGCCTCAGTATACAGCTGCGCCTTCGCCAAAACCTCCGATTCCAGCGGGATTTCCCTTATGATTTCCGGTATTCTGCTTACGTCTAGTCCCTGCTGCTCAGCGTCTAGACAGGTGACGTCACTGCCCATGTCCGAAAACTCCAACAAAGTCGCAGGCTGTCCCGACTCAATATCCTCAATAAACCGCTTAAAGCGCTCATCAATAAAGTCCAAATTCCTAGTCAGCGACTTGACCTGGTTCTCCAAACTTTCCACCTGCTTCTTCAGCAGGTCGTTCATATGGTCGTCCTTGTTGATCAGGGACAAAGACTGGTGGTACATTTTGTAGTACTTGACCCGGTCGTTGCGCTCGTGCAGGAGGTTGTGGCGAGTGGACTGCAGGGCGGAGTCCAGTTCGGTCACTTGGGCGCGGAGGTTGTCTCGGTCGTCGTCGATCATGGAGCAGGTGGCCTGTGCATCGCGGAGCTTGGCTCTGTACTTCTTCTTCATGTAGTCGTATTTGTCTTCCGGTACAACGCCTTTTAGTGATTTTTCAGCTGAAGCAATATACGACTGACTATCGGCAGCTTCCGACGCTCTCGACTCACTGCGGTCATGCGGATGCTCCCCAATCTCTTTCAGCACCTTATAGCTCGCCAGCGTGAATTGAGACTGAGCGAAGGCCTGCGTCTGAGATATAGCCGTCTGCATAGGTCCAGTGCTGTGCAGGAACTGAGCCCCGGAAAGGTGTGTGTTGCTGCCAGTGTGTTGCGGGACTGCTAGTTGCGATTGGGCGAAGGTGAGTTGCGGAGCTGTTAACTGCGGCTTTAAATCAGTGCTTTGAGAGTGCTGAGTGCTCAGTTCTAAGGACGGCATTCTTCGCTGATGTCTCATCATAACTGTATCAATTGCGTCTGTATTTACTCCCTTTTCAGCTGTTTCTGCTGTGCCAGTCCCTCCTCTGAGTTCTGTTATTTCCGTATAAGCTTTGTGGAGTTCAGTCGTCATTTTGTCGATGATCTTCTGGTACTCCTCAGGCGAGTTTTGGATATTTATAGAGACTTTATTCTTGATGGATTTCGCTCTTTGAGCGAACTTGATGGTGTTGATGCTCTCATCGAAGTGGCGAAAGCAGGGCGAAAGCGCAATAAGAATGGTGGTTTTGTAGTTCCCTCCCAAGCTTTCTTGCAGTAGGCGTGTCAATTTGGAGTCTCTATAGGGGATGTGGTCAGACCCATTGATAAGGGAGTGGATGACATTGCCAAGGGCGGAGAGACTCAAATTGATTTTCTTCGCTTCTTCCAGTCCATTCCCCGTCACTCCGGAAAGATGCACTTTTTCACTCCCAGCCAGGTCGATTAAATTGAGAATTCCGCGTTTTTCGCTTTCGTTGGGAAACTTCTGCTTGACTTCCAGGCGAAAGAGGGTATGACTTCTCGAAGAAACCGCATTACACTTGGTCTTCGCTACCGTCCTCATCTGTTCTCCCAAAGCTATCAGCTCCAACATGTCGTCCTCACAGTCCACTGACACCTCAGTCAGGCCTTGGACGTAGATCCCCCTGCGCCGGTCTTCTTTGATTTTCAAGTGGTTCGGCTCATTGCAGAGGAGGTCGTTCATGGTTTCTTTGTAGATTTCCAGCATGGAGCAGGTAAGGATGAACTCGACGTTGCCTTCCATTTGGTCGACTCGGTCGAAGATCTTGGAGGCGGCTCTGGGGATGAGGCCTTTCCGGGCTTCGTCGTATAGGTCTACACCCATCATTGAGTAAGTCTTGCCGGAGCCGGTTTGGCCGTAGGCGAATACTGTGCCGTTGTAGCCAGTGAGTACGTCTTCGATCAGTGGGATTCCGACTTGTTCGAAGACTTCGGCTTGGGGGGTGCATGGGGGAAATATCCGATCAAACGTAATAGTTTCCTTCTCTTTCCCATCCCCAACCATCATCGTCGTCTCATTCACGAACTTTATCAAGTCCGGTTTCCCAGTCTCCAGGGAGATCTCCAGTTCATTCTTGGGTCTAAACCTTGCGACGACTTTGATGTTATTGCTCGTGCTCTCGCGCTGGAGCACTGGGGCAATGGAGTGGCGGATCTGGGAGGGCGGGGGCGCTTCTCCGCCGTTGGAAACTGTCGAGGAGGACCGCTGGGTCGCAGTACTGCCCTGTCGCCGATTTGTGGGCTGCATATTATTGGCTAATCCGGCAGTTGGAGGAACTTATAGAGAATTAGCCAAATTACAGGGAAAAGCAGTAGCTAAAGACAAGGGAAATTGGGCTTTTCGAGACCTTTTAAGCAGGAAAACTGCCGATTTCTTGTGTAATGGAGTCGCCGGTGAAGTCTCGAACCCGTATTTCTCCTACCTCTAGTCCCCTGCCGCCTGCTTTACAGCGACTTCGAAGCGAAAACGAGCATTTGCGCCAACAACTCCGAGACTACAGCACTCAGTTGGACACTCTCATCTCGCAAATGCCTCGAAAGTCCCTCAACTTGGCGGAAATTCACCAAAAGGAAGTCGCAAATGCCAGAAAACAGCTGGAAATGTATGCAAAGCAGCTCAAAGATTTGCAAAAGCTCCAATCTCGCATGTCTCCAACCAAGTGTATGGACTTAGAGTCAGTTCTCGAGGGCATTTCCCAGGAAATCAAGGCCAAAGAGGCAAATATCCGCAGTCTCAGAAGAGTGGAGCAGGACAGATCCTCGACTTTGCAGTCTCTTTCAGCAGGTAACGAGGGGAGTTCTGGCCTGAAAGCAGCCACTAGCGCTCTCAGAGGCGCACGCCAGAGCGTTTTGGATATAGAGAGGGAAATCGCTAGGGGCGAGGAAACGCACAAAACAGTGGCTGAGAAACTGCTCAATTTGGAGGGCAGGTATAAGGAAATCATCGGAGTTCAGAGGCCTGATAGTGACGAACCGAAGCCAATTTCAGTGGATTCCGGGGATATTTCCCAGCAAAAAGTAGCCGTAAAGGGCCTGGACAGGAAGAAAAACAGCTCCCAATCCGCCTATCGCCGGGATATAGGCAGAGGCGAGGAGCAACTCGCTCTCCTGCAGAAGGAACTCCAAACCGCCCACAGTTCTCTACGAGATAAGGAAAGGGAGGGCAGAGTGCTGGCTTTGGCGGTCAAGGAAGGCTCGAAAAGTCTGCAGAATATGCTGAAGAAGGAGGAAAGTCTAGAGGGGGAGGTGGAGAGTCAGAGCAAGTCGCAGGCTTTTTTGACGGAAACTCCGAGTCTGTAGGAGGTGATAGATAAAGGGGGAATGTAAGCGGTGCGGAGGAATGGTCTTTGTAAGAGTGGTATTGGGTTTGGGAAATAGGCACTGCTAGAATTTCAGTATAGCTTGAAGCAGTTATTGAGCAAATTAGAGGCTAAATGTCCGTATTAAAGCACATATTACTATGTAAGGGAAATGCCCAATATCACATATTTCAGCCAAAACTCGACTCTGCTTTTACCAGTGGTCTATCTAAACAGACCTAAAAGCCGCTTCAGCCTCTGCAAAACTAAAAATAACCTATTTGGAGAATTAAAGCTGCATCTTAACTGCAAGCTGCTAACAGCTTGCCCACAATCCAGCAATTCCCCAGAAAGAACAGCGCCCCCGCAAACCACAGCTCCAAAAACACATTTTCCCCTAAGAACTCCAGTCTATACCCCCAATACAGCCAATGCACTTCCGTCCCCAGCCACACGCCCACCATCAAAGCCGCCTGCTTCACTGTGATTCTCATATCAGCAGCCACTAGAGGCAGCAAGCACATGTACCACAGGAAGTATTGTGCTGTGATGACCTTGTTGAACACCACGAATATGAACGTCTGGATCAGCATGCAGAGCGGCAGGTTGTGTCGAGAGGTGAGGAAACTGCAGAGAAGGAGGAGGAGCCATTGAGGGCAAAAGGCAGCGAAGCTGACTTGTTGGGCGGTGGTGGAGAATGTGAGATAGAGCAGGTAGAAGTAGACGGAAAAGTTGTGGCGGTTGTCCTTGCGGACGAAGTGGTAGAGGTAGGTTTCGTATAGGAACTCCCAGCCGTAGAGTGAGTAGAAGCAGGCGCACAGGGAAAGGAACACAAAGGCACTGAGCAGGGAAAAGAGCAGTCGCTCCTTCGTTAGACGGTAAAAAGCGGCTTCTTTGGAGAGCGACAGGAAGAAACTAGGAGCGTATATGATTGGGTAGATGCGGAAGTGGACAGCCAGGCCGTAGCAGAGCCCAGCCGCAGCAGTTTTCCTGGCTTTGAGGCAGTACAGAGTTGCAACGATGAGCAGTGCACAGAGAGTGTCGGAACTGCCGCGAGTTGATACGTTTATTACCAGTGGGTTCAGAAGCCAGCCTGCAGCGTACCACCAGCCATTGCTGCCTGTCAGTTTCTCTATCACTTTCCCCACCAGCAGGTCCGATAGCAGGAATATCACCTTGCCGAAGGGGAGAAAGACGGAGTTCGGAATGAGGAGGTACGCTAGTAAGGGCGTGTATCTGTATGTAAGTCGAGTGTATGGACTTTGACCTCGCATTACTGCAGTGCTCGCATCTGTATACACCCAATAGTCCACATCCGTGTATTTGACCTCAGACAGTCTGTCCTGGTACTCCCCCAGTACCAGCAAGCCTATGCGCAGAGCCAAGGCACACAGGTACAGCCGTCCCAGCACAGCCTCTCCTATCGCCATATTAGACTAACATCCTACAGGTAGTACAGAGACCGCGTCCGCTTCCAGTAGTTGTGCGCCCTTGGTGGCTCCGCACCCTGCGCCTTTTCCCCGTAAGCAAAGGCGATCTTATGCGCATACTGGCAGGGCGCTGGTACGCGTATCGCCCCAGTCCAGTTGTAGTACAAGTAGCACATCCGGTATGCGAGCAGTTTCACCTCGTCCGGGCTGACTCCTGTGTCATCGTAGATAGTGTGGAAGTGAGTGGGAGTGATGACGCCTTGAGTGCCCTTGGTGGGGACGAGGTAGAACTCGTTGAGGTCCTTGCCCACCACTGCGGTGTCCACTATGGTGCCAGGGGCGGGGTTGGAGAGGTTGTGGTAGAACCGAGCGGAGATCTTCTTGTTCACGACTATCACCATGAGCCGGGCTGGAGGCAGGCTTTTACCCGCTGCAAAGGTCTTCAGAGCTGCTAAGAGCTGGGCGACGTCCTGATCCAGTAGCAACTGCTTCTGCCCATCGGAAATCCCGTCACGGAAGACAATGACTTTATCAGGGAGCACTCCACTGTTATGGTGCGCGAAGGAGGCGAAAGAGTCATTGACGACTTCATCATACGGATTCGACCCGCTCGTCCCACTGCCAATCTGCGGGAAAGACACATACCTGCACAGCTCCCTGTCAATAGTCGCACAGAACCCTGTGACTCTCTCCACTCCCTTCTTCTCGAACGCATCAATGCCGATGACCATAGACCTGCCGTCCATAAAGGGCAGCTGAGTGAAGGCCCAAGGACACCCTCCAGTCTTCGCAATGATCTGAGTCACAAGTTTGTTCACAACTGAGCGGAGTCCTTTGTCTCTTTTTAGGGTGGAAGCGAGGACGCATTGGGTAGGGACTGGCACCTGCGAAAACACAAATCTCTTCAAGTCGTCGTATATCGGGGATTTGCCTTTGAAGCCGGGGATGATGCAGATCAGGATAGTGACTGAGGGGTCCGCCTTGCTGATACATTCTCGCCAGGGCTCCCAGCGATTCGCACCTCTGAGAGGCAGCATATTGGGAGGAGAGCTTTGGACGTGGAAGGTGCTGAAGACCTGCTGCAGCACACTCATGAAGTTGTTGACTGTGTGCTGTTCCTCTTCCTGGTACAGGACTGCCCACTTGCTCAGAGGAGTCTGTGCGTATACCTCTCTCTGCACCTCGCGGTCTAGGTTGGCACTTTCAGTCAGACTGAACTGGTATCCTTTGAGCGCGATACTGCCACTGGGCAAGACCCTCGCCTTGAGAGGAGTAGGCGTCGCCGACACTTCCACCCCCCACTCCTTCATTATTTTACTCGTCTTCTCCGTCGAGTTCATCGAAGTGACAAGTTGACTGCACTTCATCAGCCGGTCTCTAGGCGACTTCTGCGTCAATTTGATCATTTCCCGTCTCAGGTTGATATCACTTTTCTGCTCCTCTGTGAGTCCGGTGAGCATGCAGACCTCAGGGATGAGGTAGCACTCCCACCGTTTGTTTTTGCACTTGAGCAGGGGTTGGTTCTTGTCGTGGATGGTGATGCCGTACTGAGTGCTGTAGTAGTCGAAGTAGGTCATTTCTGTCTCTTTCTTCTTGAAGCTGCTCATTGGGGTCATGGTCAGGTCCACGGAGATTATGCGGTAGATCTTGCGGTTGTAGGGAGTCACGACCACCTTGTCAACTAGCATTTTGTCCACCTCCACCTGAAAGTTGCCCTTCCTCCCCGCCAATTCCTTCATCTCATCATACACAGTACTCGTATGCAGACACCTATGCGCCACATCAATATTGACCATAAAGCCTCCCTCCAGCGGTATCACCGACGTCGAAAACCCCGGATACAGCGTAATCCCATACCTCTTATCCAACTCAATCGGACTCGTGAAGTCGAAGAACTTCCTGCCGATCATGACTAAATCCAGATTTCCCTGTATGGAGTTGAAGAACTTGTTATAGAAATGGCGCAATTCGATAGAGTCCTGCCTCACGGCTCCTACGTGTGTGAGGGAAACTGAGTAGGCTACATTGTCGAAGAGGACGGAGACGGAGAGAGGGTGTGTTTCGTGCTTTTTCCGCACGGCGTAGATGGCGGTGTTGGCGTAGACGTAGCGGCCGATGTGTTCTTTTAGTCCGCTGGCGGCTTTGCGGATTAGCTTGGCTCGGAGGACGTCTTCAGACTCCGGAACTTCCGGGTCGAAAGTGACTGCAAACTTGGTGATTTCGGCTTCGCCCATAACCTTGAAGCTGAAGTAGTTGCAGAGACAGTCGATTTGGGTGCCAATAGCGCAGGGCTCGCGTGGGCGCTTGGCTGGCACAAGTCGAGACATTATAATAATGTAGGGAGGAAAGGGCAATTAATGGTGAAGATAGCAGCGGAGCAGAGGGCTGAGAAGGGGAAAGATGGGGAAAGCGGAAACTGGGAGAAACTGAGAAATAGCCTAAAAAGTCCTTAAAAGGGACTAATTACCCAAACGCGCCATTTCTATGCCCCTACGAAGCCTAAATATAGTTAAATCTCCTTCTAGTTACTTGGTTTTCGAGCGATTTGCCGATAAAAGAGCACATATGCAGTTTCATTCAGCGCCTGCTTTTCACTTATAAAAGTATGCTCATGGTCGTCATACTTATGCCATCTCCCCCTACTCCTCAAATTGACCCAATAGTGCCCTCCTCCGAGCCAACCAGTATGACATATGACTGCATAGAGTGCATATTTCCCTAAAGACTCGTTGAATTGGGACAGATCCAGGGAAATTGGAATCTTGAGAAGCGAGAAGTCCTTATTATGACTTGCGGAGTCGTAGCGTTGGAGGTGGAGGATGAGCTGAGAGCCTGCGTGCACTATCTCTTGCTGGCGGAAGTGCTGAGTGTCAACTTGGCATTTGGGGCAGAAATAAGGACAGGAGGGAGGCAGGAGGGAGACTCCTAGCACTAGTCGGAGGGAGGAAAGGAGGGAAAAGTCCTCTGTGCAGGAGTCGCTGTCTTTGCTTTCATATAACTGCTTGAGCAACTGCCAATAAGCAGCCTTGTCAGTCACACACTTGCTAGCTGCGCACCAGCTCCTCCTCTCCCCTCCCGCAGTTCGACGCATAGGCACACTCGTACTCCACATCATAGTGCCTTTGACTATAGGCTCGCCTATTCCCTCCAATACACAGCTCACACATGACAATTTGGTCTGAGTCACCACTGCGTATATATCGAAAACATCACTGTTTCTGTTGGACCTGCAGTACTTGAGCAGCTCTGTGTCTCTTAGACTACCAGGCTTGAGATTACTCTTCCCACCCAGCTGCATGAAAATGTGAGTGAGGAAGTCGTGAGCGCAGTGCTGGAGGCCGTCGTTGAACTCTTGGAAGTAGGAAAGGAACCCTGCCACTTGCGACTTGTCAGTCTCTAAGGCCAGTAACGCACTGCTCACTGCACTGCTTTCTCCCTCCTTCCGTCCCTTTAAGGCCTCCACGAATGTAGAACTGGCGAGCAAAGCCATCGAAGCCGCCCCAGCGAAGCAGGTATTTCCCTCATTGCGGACCCCTTCCAACGAACACCCAAGTCTGTTTTCCCTGCTCCACCGCTCTCTTTTCGTATCCCCGATTTTCCCTATAGTCAGCGTCATCTCCGTGGATTTCCTGCCTCCCTCCTGCAACGTGCCAGGCTCTTTCACCTCTCTCACCCCGTCATCACAGCAAATTGCAGTCTCCGCGACTTGCTTGATTTCCTGCGGTTCCCTGTCTGCCTTGCCTTTGAAACAGCTCAGTCCCATGGCTTTATCCTAAGATTAACTGCCCTGGGGTGGGTACTCGGGCTGGAACTGGGCGACTGGGTCTTGTGATGCGGGGTTTGGAGGTGGGTTTCGGCTCACTCCGTTCTGGAGAATAAGCAGTTCCGCTCTTTCGGAGGGGTCTAAAGTGCCTAGGAGTCTGTAGAAGCGGATGGAGTAGCGCATAAAGCCGAGGTTTATGAGGATCATTATGACTTCTATGATGCGGAAAAAGGTGTTGTTTATCACTGCTATGAGGATTATTCGCAGTATGATTATCAGCACCAGGTACACTATGAAGGCAATTGTCAGTCTCCTGCTCAGTCTTCTGCCTGCGAAATAACCCATAATCGGCAAAATCAGCAGGAAAATGAGGAAGAAAAGGCCAGACACGATGAAGAGGATGCAGAACAGGGTCTCCACCACAGCAATCCACTTGATGATGCGGGCCTGCGAGAGGACCATTTGGAAGCGGATGTCGCGGGCGTTCGGCGGAGTGATGCCAGGCGCCTGCTCCATCACCACTTGGATGGGCTGGCCGTTGTTCAGGGGAGGGGGGTAGGGCCGGTCCAGCTCCACTGGCCGGAACCCGGCATTTCCCACTTCGTAGACAGGCTGCGGGGAGAATGCATTGCTCCCGAACTGCGGATACGCCCCTGGGCCGCTCAGATCTCTGATCTGCACCTCATTAAACTCTTGTTCATTCAGCTCCCGGGCCTTCCCGTCCTGAGCGTACATTATAGCCTGACAAGGATTAGCTATGGTAGCTGAAGGGCGGGCTGAGGCTTACTGTCAAAGCGAGCAAGAAACCTTGCAATTCCCTGATTTGTGAAGAGACTACGGGGCTGGGCAGCCTTGCGACGGGTGAGTTGGGACTGGTAACCGCTCCTTGCCTTGGGCAAGTGCAGGCAGCCGACCATGTAGCGAGGCGTGGCACAGTTCAGGGACTTGTGTGGACAGCGAGTGGGTGTGAGGGAGGAGGGTTCCAAGGACTTCGGGAGGGAGGGTTGGCTTTGGCTCAGCTCGGAACTGGGAAACACTTGATTGAAAAGACATTTCCCTGTGACTAGGAAAACAGACTCCCTCAATAGTGGCTTTTCCCTTCTCTTGCAAGGCTTCAATTCCTCCATCGACACTGTACTGAGTCTCAGTACTTCCACCCTCTTACCACTTCTCTCCGATAGATAAGGATCCGGCGCCCGCAGGTCTCGCTTCCACAGTGCTCTGTCCTGCAAAGTCCTCAACAAGTCCCTACACGCCCCTGACATCACGTATTAACTACTTGCAAGCACTTCCTCTCATTGCCACCATTGAGTCTGCTTCTGCCGCATATGAATCAGTCGCATAGCATCCCGCTTCATCTTCTCGTTTCGGCTCGCTGCAGGGACTGGATTCTTTTTCTCGGTCAGTCCTTCGTACTCACTGCATTTGCCTATCAAGTCTTCCAAGGCTTTGCGCAGTTTGGGCGTGGAAACGCCTGAAACTCGCATAGCTCCCCTGGGACTCACAGTGGTCCCAGCTGCTTTTCTGGCTGATTGGATCTCTTGCAGAATCAGTCCCGGTCTGCCCATAGTGTAGTTCCGCACCGCGGATTCAGGGTCGTCATAGGCCACCAGTCGAGTATACAACTGGTCCAAAGTCCTGCCTGACAGCTGCTTCCCCTTTCCCTGCAACATTTTCTCTCGCTCTATCCGCTCCCTGGCTTTCTGCGCTGAGAACGCATTCAGCGTCCTCAGAAACAGCTTATGTTGCTTTTTCGACCACAGTTCAGAGACGTGCATTCCTGTACTTCTCCTGCTGCTTTCAGTCCGCAGCATAGTGGTATCGTCGGGCGGACCTTTGGCTAGGGTGTATTGGAAGTCGTCCAATATCTTGATTTTCGCTCGCAGGCCGGAGTCGGAAGTGACTACTCTGAGACGAGGAGAGGGCAGTGAGTGTGGAGAGAGGGGGGAGCGAGGGGTGGAAGAGGCTGAAAAGGCCTGCATAGTGGGAATTAATGCTGCCATGGGGGAGGTGCTGGCACAGGTGGAGGATCATTGGTTAGTTAATCACGTGTATGGGGGAAGAGAGGTGGAAAGCGGCTTTTGTGCCTATTGTTCCAAATTAGTTAAAAGCCGAGCGAGAGTGGAAGATTCCATGCAACAATCTGTGCTACTGGGAAAATAAGGCGGAATCAGGTCAAAATAGCCAAAAATCCTCCATTTCTACCCCTAATTGTAGCTGAAATTTCTTTCTCTTGCAAAAACAAAAGCCTGCAAACTGAATAATTTTGTTATTCCCCCTTTATCCTACGAAATAATCTAATTACTCAGTTTCAAGCCTTTTAATAGCAGTGAATCTGCATATTGCTGGAATATAGTAAAGCCTCGCACCCTGACAAGGCTAGTGGTGACCATTTGGATCTCTAGCAATCTGCTAATTAATGCTTTTCTGGACTATTTCAAAGGTGCATCTATCCCTAGATTGAGTGAAACCTGCCAGTCCTTCCCAGCATATAAATACGTCACTAGTGGCTGCCGACAGTCCCTCCAGCACCACCATATCAAAGCCTTTTTCCTGAGAAGCAGGAGCGCAGCTAGGCAAATTCTACAAGTGCCTTAGGGCCTTGTTGCGAAGAGGCGTAGTGCGTCTCTTCCTCCTCCATGATAGGCTCCAAAGTAGCAGTGGAGCCCAGGCCTCCGTGCAGAGGCGCAGTGATGCACTTGCGGAAGGCCACGCTCTGGGTGGGACGAGTGCGCTTGACGTTGGATTGTGCAGGCGGAGAAGCAGTGGATAGAAACTGCTTGTCGCCTCGGCCTTTGCAGCACGTGCTGCCCATATTTTCCTAGCGAAGTGAGTGGGACAGACTCTGCAAGCTTGCGAAGTTCGCCTTTTGCGGACTATTCAAATAAGTAGAACCACTACCTGACGAGTAAGTGGTTAATACGGTTGGAAGGAACTGGAGCTGTACGCAATTATCGGCCGAACTGGCCTTAGAGGCGTAACATCTATGGAAGAAGGGGACTGTACGAGTATATGGGACTGCGGAGATAGTAAAAGTGGGTTAATGGGACTAGCGCTCTGCTGTGAAGAAGCCGAAATCAGGCTGAACGGCGTAAAACCCCCGGCCGAACTACCTATCAAGAGGTTTTCGAACGAAGAAACTCAGCTACTGCCGCAAAGACCACTCCCCTCTAGGTTCACAATGGGCCTTTCTCACAGTACTTCCCTGAAAGAGCCGCAGACTAGTCTAAGCAAAGGCTAAAGCCTACATATCCTTCCTTCTGTATATATCCATTAGACCAGCAGTAGTGCCTCTTTACAATATATATTGCTCAAGTTCCCAGGCAGTAGAGTCCGTACGGTCCCTTTTCTCATGCAATTGCCCTGTCTTCTCCCCGTTAATAAGGAAATGGACCAGACTTTATGGAAGGACGCCTATTCCGTCTTCTGCGAACGCTACAAAGCGAGCATTCAAGCTCGGCACTACCCCGAAGTCTCCGACTCTGTGCTGTTTTCAGGCCTCGCCCAGCGTCTAGGTCGTCTTTCCACGCCTTCAGTGGCCTCTTCCCACCCTGTAAAGCGGAAAAGCTCTGAAACCCACCTCTGTTCCACAGTAATTCAGGGCACTCCGCTGCTTGCGCCTCAGGTCAGAGAGCTCCATCTCCTCAGACTCCCGAAACTGCCCACGTCTGACATCCGTCTGCAGCAGTTCTTGAAGCGGAAGAAGCTGGTGACAGGCTTGACTCCGCGGGTTGCTCGCAAGGCGGCCACTGAGTTGATAGGGACTGAAGACTTGGAGCAGGCGGGACCGCTGAGCAGCACTATGAAGGAGTTCCAAGCCCGCCCACAAGACCCTGTGCTGGACTTCATCCAAAAGGTCAACCGCAGAGTGCAGAACCTGCGCAGACCCCGGGCCAGCTGCTCCCAAAGCCCTGAGCTTTCCATCGACGAGGAAAAGCCCACTGCTAAGGCTTCCCTCGACTTCCAGTCCGCACCTGATGGAGCAGACAGGCCGCAGACCATTGAGTCGCATAGGGCTGTGCTGCTTTTGCCTGAGGATTTGGACAGCAGTGGGATTTTGATGGCGAGAAGGATGAAAATTGCAGTGCAAACGCGTTCCTGTACCAACTCTATGCCTGCTGAGCCTCCACCTGCGGCTCCTAAGCCTGTTCTCAAGCGAAGACACTACAAACCACCTGAGCTGAAGGCAGTTCCCGACTCTTTGCCGCTATTTTACTCCGCTTTGTCTGTGGAAATGCAGCAATTCTTGCTGAAAAGCAATGGAATGACTCCGACAAGTGCCGATTTCCCATACAAATTCTACGTGGGTCCGGGGAACAATGGCCAATTAGTCGCTGCGACTATCAAGAAAAGGTGGTTTTGGACCAGAGTGGACTCCTGGCAGCAGGCAGACTTCATATGGACCCAAAACAAGCAGTCTGCCATAGTGGAAAGACTAGCGAAAACACAGGAGTTACCGCAAATACTGATTCCAGAGGGAGAAGGGCAGACAATGAGGTTCACAGGACGGAAAAAGGCTCTATCTGGAGTGGAAATAGAGCGGAAAAAGGCAGGAATTGAACTTATTTCCGCTTCGGAGTCGTATGTGGGAATTGGCCTGAATCCAGACCAAACACCCACTCGCCTCTACAACCGCATAGAGCGCAATTACCAGTTGACCAGCAAAAAGCGCCTTTTTCTGAATCTCCAGGCCTACTTCCTCAGCCGCGGTGAGGACGTCTTCTCCGCCGTTCCCCAGACTTTCCTGATCCAACAAGGCCGAGACGACCCCGAATTCCGCAGGTTTGAAGGAGTGTGGAGGGAACAGCGGGGCCTGTGGATTGTGAAGCCCGGGGAACTGACTAACTGCGGCCACGGCATACACGTGAGTGCGGATTTGGAGGAAATCCGGGCTTTGGTGGCCTCTACGACTGATGGGAAAGGCAGGAAAAGGACGCATATTGTTCAGAAATACATCGAAAAGCCGCTATTAGTACACAAGCGGAAGTTCGATATTCGCTGCTACGGCCTCCTGACGTGTTTTAACGGCCACATCCAAGGCTACTTCTACCACGACGGCTACCTACGGACCTCTTCCAAGGAGTTTTCCCTGAAAACCCCCTCAAACCGCTATATCCACCTCACTAACGACGCAGTGCAGAAGAAATCCGACGACTACGGCAAATTCGAAAGCGGCAATAAGCTTTCCTACCCAGACTTCCAGAAATACCTGCAGACTGCCTACCCCTCCACTGTGGACTTTTGGACGCATATTTGGCCTCAAATCAGGCGCTTAATGACTGAAACGTTTAGAGCGGCTGCCCACCACCTCGACCCTCATAGACGCAGACACACCTTTGAAGTCTTGGGCTATGACTTCATGGTGGATGAGCAGTTCAAGGTGTGGCTGATTGAGGTCAATACGAACCCTTGCTTGGCTCTGAGTGCGCCGTATTTGGCGAGGTTGATACCTGCTATGCTGGATAATGCCTTGAGAGTGGCGGTGGATCCGTACTTCCCGGAGCCTGCTTCGAAGAAGCATCAGGGCGAGTGGAATTCGCAGCTGTTTGAGAATAAGTTTGAAGCTGTCTTTAGCTCGCTCAAAGACGCTTACCTGAGTGCGGATGAACAGATCTCAGTGGCTTCCTCGGAAGCGGAAGCGAGTGAAGCAGACGAAGCGAACTAAGCTAGATCCTATGGATGTAATATGTCCCAAGTGCGCGCCAAGCACATCCTGCTCAAGTCCACCCGCTCCCGCAACCCTACAGACTCCTATAGAAACGTGAGGCCTAGACAGCGTCCCATCACGCGTTCTTTCGAGGAAGCTATGAGCGGCATCGTGGCCATCAGACAGCAGTTGGAACGCGGGGCGGAATTCGACGAAATCGCTCGGAACGTGAGTGAGTGCCGCAGTGCAGCGAAGGGCGGTGATTTGGGGTACTTCAGTCAGGGGCAAATGCAGAAGTCTTTCGAGGACGCTACCTTTGCTTTGGCTGTGGGAGAACTGAGCCAGCCCGTCGTCAGCGACTCTGGAGTCCATCTCATTATGAGGACCGCCTAGGTTAGTTAGCAACTAGGCGTCCGAGGTGAGTGCGGGACTGCGACCGCGATACAGTGGCTCTGCCTCTAGTCGCGCACTCAGCATCCCTTTGGACACTACGGACACAGAGTCTGAGCGGAGTGCACAGTGGGAGGGGGAGCAGGCCACCAAGTCCACGTCCAAGTTGAGGCGTTGTGGGGAGTGCAGGAGACTAGGAGCTCTGGCACTGCAGATACCCAGTAGGTTCGAACACACACCACCACGCGCATAAGCGTGGTAGGCCCCACTCGACTTCTTGAGCTTTTCGTAGGTAGTTTGACCGCGGCTGACCAGAAGTGTGTGGAAAAGCAGCAGGCCGAGAGTGAAGCAGCTGGCGGGGATGCACAGTAGCATCACAATCCAAGCAGGAGTAGCTTCTTGGGAAGCTCTTTCGAATGCAGCGCTGTCCTTGCCTTCGTCTACAGCCAGACTGCCGAGGTGAGCAGCGCTCACTCCCATGCCGAAAATCCCTAAGGCCGTCGTAGACGTCAAAAACACTAGAAAATAGGCGTAGTTCCTCTTCCCTACACAGTTCCCAAGCCACGGACAATGATGGTCAAATCTCTCCACACAGGCGTCACATATGTGACAGTGCGAAGCTCTGGGCGGCCTATAGAGACAGCAAGTAGTGCAGTACCTGAGTTTGTACAGCACTCCAGCCACAGGCAGGTCCCGGGACGAGCCTTGGTAAAACAGGTTGATACGGGTGGCGTTTGCTGGGCCTCGGGAGTAGTTGCTGCTTTGCCGAGGGATAAAGCCGGGGTTCGTGATTGCTGTGAAGACTAGGGAACTGACTGATATGGTTGCGAGTATGCAGCCAATGACTATTGGAGCAGGGTTGTCCTTCTCCCTCAGAAAGTACCGACATGGGAAGACCAAGCAAATCACAGTAACACTCACAAGCAAGAGAAGAGTGCCCACCCCTTTGTAGTAGTCAGGACCGAGCAGGAACCCTGGGGCTAGAATGCTGCTTTGTCCAGGCCATTTCCCAGCCATATCATACTTAGAGCCTCGCTGTCACTAGTTAGTAACTAGCTTTAGCCTAAAGTGCGGTTACTGGCGTCCTAACTGCCGTTTCATCGAGGTTATAGGCGTATACATCGTTGAACGGCATCTGTCCCCGGTCTCCCCCGAACACATACATCCGTTCTCCATATACCACTGCACTATGGCCGTCTCTGGGGTGCGGGATATTACCCATTATTCTGCCGAATGTAGGATTGGCAGGACCTGAGTAGACTGGAGTCCGCTTCTTGGCCACCACCAGGCTACGAGAAGGCGAGGAACTGTCGGCTTTGGTGGGACTTGCCAAGGGCTTCGGCCGCTTCTGTCCAGGGGAAGCTTCTTCCTGAAGGAAAGCACTCGTAGGGTCTTGAACCAACGTTTCGAACTGAATTTGGGTCCAAGTGTCGAGAGCGAATTCATAGACGTACATAGCATTGGTCTCTCTGTTCCGCTCACACACTCCCCCGAACACAATCATCACTCCTGCATATGCAACTACACTGTGACCTGAACGGCCACTGGGCGCTGTGCCTCTGGCTTCTATGCGCTGCCAGACGTAGCTTCTGAGGTCGCATTTCCATAGGTCTGCTAACTTTTCCGTGTCTTCGCCTGAACCTCCGAATACGAATAAGTCATGCTTGTGCACTATTGAAGTGTGTCCAGCTCTAGGCACAGGCATATTGGTACTGCTGGCAGGCACCTGGCTCCAAGCGAAAGTCGTCATGTTCATAACGAACAGCTCATTTGCTCTATTGCCGTCGATAAAGCCGCCAAAGACAACCATGTAAGGCATACCTTCATTGACATACAGTGAAGCGGAGTGAGAGTCAATGGGCGGCGGACAGGCAGGACTAGGGGAAGTGTGCGCAGTCCACTGCCAGGTCTGCAAGTTGAGTTCAAAGAGAGTTTTGTACTCTCGATTGTGGTCCGTGCCTCCAAAGACATACCACTTGTCTTGGTACTGCACACTACTGTGTCTGCACAGGGCTGGTGGTGCCTCTCCTTGCAGCGGAACCTCTTCCCAGTGCTCATTCCCTCCTTCATTCTCGTCTATGTGAAGAGCCCAGAGTCCGCCCACAAGTCCTTCACGGATGTCTTGTCCCCCTAGAATCAGCATTTGGTCAGCGTAAAGAGCAGCTGTGTGGTAGCTGCGGCGGGCTGGGTGGGTGCCCTTTGTTCTCACCTCTGCCCATTGCAGGTTGCGGTCGTGCAAACTGGCAGTCTTCACAGTCAGGTCTTTGAAGTTGCTGGGACGCTTGTGATGTTCCATGGCGAGGAATAAGTGTAATTAAGATGAGAAATTAAGATGCTTCTGGAAGAGATGTGGAGGCTTGGTCTGCACTCACCTCAGAGGCAGGGTCTCCATATAGCTCTACAGGGAGAGAATCATTCACTCCCCACTGTCTCTCCTGGGGAACTGCCACAGGCAAGTCAGGGGAAGACCAAGTGTCTGCGGCCTGATATTGCACTTCCGCACCCAAAGCAAGCAGAAAGCTCTCGACTTCCTGCCACCCCGCAGCCCCGCTTTCCCTCGCCACATGCGCCGGCACCAGTCTCATTTTGTTGACCGCATTGACGTCTCCACCTCGACTCGCCAGCATTTGCACCATCTGCAGGTCTGCCCGCGCACAGGCTACATGCATCGCTGTGGAGAAAGTGTCCCCTTCAGTGTCATTAATGTCCACTCCGCCTTCCAGCAAAGAGTCCAGCAACTCCCCAAACTCGGTGATATCCGTCCACTCTGCGGAGGCGATATGCGGCAAAAGCCCTTTGAAGGGTTCTTTGCTGAGGTCCAGTCCGTTGTCTACTAGCCACTGCACGAGTTCTAAATCTCGATGCTTGATAGCGGAGTTGAGTGCTTTCACTGCGTGCCACTGGATGAGCGGCACTGTGCCGCGCTGGGATAAGACTTCGAGCACTGCTGCGAGGCTGATGGCTGCTGCATCCACGAATCTTTTGCCGAAGGCTAGTATTTGGTCGAAGTAGTCCGGCCGAGTCCTTTCCAGTTCTTCTAGCTGCAATCTCTCCTTGAGCAAGGATGACTTGAACTCGAATAGCTTCTGCTCAGCCGCCATAATGCAACACCTCGAGTCCCTCCGCAAGTCACGCTACCAACGGCTGTTCATGCTGACCCCCGAAGACGTGCTGCCGCCATACGGCAAGTCCTTCGTTGTGTCTCTGCAGCAGTTCGACGGCACTGCAGAAACTCCTCCCCCACCAGTCCGTCCAGCCTCCAATCGTCCCCCCAACTCTAACTGGACGTCTGGAAAGAAGACTCATCTGCACTCCAGAGGCTGTCCTTTCTGTGGGAAGCAACACATATCAGTGCAGTACTTCGGGCACAACCACGCTTGCTTGAATTGTCGGAAATACCTGAAAACGGCGGATGGTCTGAAGGTGCGAATAGTGCTGGGGAAAGACGATGAAGTGCGGGCGTATGCTAGAGCAGAAGGCGAAGCCTTAGAAACGGAAGTGGACAACCAAGACTTATACATCTTCGATGCGCGGTGCTACGCCAGCTTCGGAGACGAGACGGAACTGATAGTGCTGCCCTATGATATCTCATAACTACGTCTTCCCGGCCTCCTTACTTGTGCACTCGGTTAGGAACTTCCGCAGTCCAGACGAGGACAGCAGCTTCGCACCTTCACTTCTGGTCAAATTCGAGACGAATTGCTCCCTGGTCACCACTTCTTCGCCTTCACAGGCGAATTGCAGCAGTAGAGCCTCTGCCTCTGTCTCCTTTTCCTTCATTTTCTGGATGTAGGGCTCGATTGTTAGTCTGTCGAAGGCTGGAACAGCCTCCAAAGCCCGGGTAGTAGCAGTGTAAAGGACTTCCTGGATCATCGTTTGTATGGCTTTGCGGGGCAAAGAGCCCTCAAAGCGCTCATCAAAGACTTCAAAGAGGACCGGAGCCTTCTCAATGGCAATCCCAGTGCTCAGCATCACACTCAGCACCTTCAAGTCATGTGCATTATAATGTCCTTCCTGCCTAAAAGTCTGGAAAAAGCCCTCCACAGCCGTGTTTTTGTGGGTATTGGCGACTCGGAAGCCGAGGATGTCTGCAACTTGGTGGAATCCGAAGTCGTTGAGGACACTGCCAGCGCTAAAGCGAGTAAGAGCGTAGTGGCCCTGCAGTACACTGAAGTCTTGGAAGCGCAGTTCGCTTTCCCACTTCTGCAGCTTGATTTCCTCTTCGCAGCGACTATCTCGGTCACTCGAGCAGCCCATTACTATCAGATTAGGACTGGAAGCGGAGAGTAGAGGGAATGGGCTGGTTATAGAGAACTTTGGTGCTGGATAGAGTCTGGCAACTTAGTGGTAGTTCTGACCAAAAGCAGACTGTGGGGACGTGGAACTATACGGTAGAATGATTTTCCTGAAGCTTGCTCTCAGTGGTTTCAAAGGGATGGAGTAGAGCAAGTAAGCGTTTAAACGAGTCGGGTAGGATCTACTTCCCTGCTAGGCTTTGGTGCATATACAAATAGATCCTTCAGGCAAATTAGTATAGTAGCTGGGTAATTCAGCACAGGGGCAAAGATTCCTGCCCTGAAAACAAGCTTAGATTTTTTCTTTGGAGGAATCTGCTTTGGCCAGTTTCCTAGTATGTGGCAGGTACCCTGTTCCTCCTTTGGAAGCCAGCTGGTGGTACCAACTATTCAGCAGACTTGAGCCTCAGTGCAAGCACTAAGGCTGTGGGTCTTTCCAGTGTGGGAGCAGTGGACTAGGCAATCTTCCTTATTTTTGTTTGGGTTGCAATTGTCTACTACCACTGCCTGAGAGGGTGGAAAGGTATGGATATACTCATCAGGAAGGAGCCGATTGCAGGAATTATCACAATTTGTAGTAATACAATGGCTTCTTATACCCATTTTGTGGCCATTTAAGGTTAAAAGAGTATTCCTGCGAGAACTATGAGAAATCCTTCAATAACAGTACGAATAGACCTCCCACAGGTTGAATACGAACATACCAGTCTAAACTAGTGTATCCAGCGACTTGGAAATTAACAATTGAATATCCCCTGATACCTTCCTCAGTGTTCACTGTGCACAGTTGAAATACATAGGACTATTTGCTTACACACATTTCCCCTGCTTTCCTCTGAAATGACTATTCACCCTCCCATCCAACTTCCGCATTCTCCCCTTTCATTCGTCCTACAAGCACTAAAGCCAAGTGGTGCATAGGCCCAAGTAGTCTAATGGCTCACACGCCTGAAGTCCACATTCCATGGCTGCACCAGACTTTACGCTTCTTCTTCGGGGCTAGTGCTCAAATCCACCCACGCTGGCAGAAGTTCGCAGAGGAAATCAACATTTTGGAGCCTCAGGAAGACTTCAGAGCACTGAATGAACACTTACGCAGTGCGACTTTCCTCGAAGGCGAAGAGCTAGGACCTGAAGACCTCTATGTCCTGTGCAGAGTCCGCCTCTGTCCTGCCTGGAAAAGGGTAATTACGAACAAGAACCGACCTCCCTACCTGGCTCGCTGGTACTTGCATGTGAACTCCCTACTGCTGGACCAATGTGTGAAGCCGGACTATAAGGAAAGAGTGCACTTCGACTTGAGAATGCATGCCGCCATTGAAGCAGGGGACTTGGAACTAGCGCGAAGACTGCTGAAAGTGGTCAACTTGGAGGAAAGAGACCCGCGGAATCGAGGCGTGCAAGCTATACATGTCGCTGCAATGAAGGAGAACTTCGCTGCACTTGAGCTGCTGTTGGAGCAGGGCGTGCCAGTGGACAGTCAGGACTCGGAGGGAATGACAGCCCTGTTCTACGCTGCTTACCGAGGCAAATTGGACCTACTGAAGTACCTACTCAGCAAGGGAGCGAATGCGTCGCATATAGAACACCAGGGGAGGACGGCTGTGTATTGGGCAGCAAACACTGGCAAAACAGAAGCTTTGAAGCTGCTAATAGCCCACGGCTGCGACCCGAATGTAACAACTCGCTTGGGACGCAGTGCACTGAGCAAGGCAGCCTGGTCAGGGCAAGTGGAAGTGGTGAGAGTGCTCAGTGAGTCACCCATTGTACGGCTGGACAAGGGCGATAGCAAGGGTCGAACTCCCCTCCACAATGCAGTTTGGGGGGAAAGTGGAGGCCGCGCAGGCAAAAAACTGGCTTTCGGGAACACCAGCGACAGTCCAGAATGCGCGGAAGTCATTATCGCCCACTTACTGCAGAGAGGAATAAGCCTGGACTTGCCAGATCGAAGCGGAAACACGCCACTGTGCATTGCAGCCTCCACCAATGCACCCAAATCTGTCACTTTGCTGCTCCAGCGAGGCGCAAACGCCTTCCACCGCAATCGCTATCAAAACACGCCCTTGCATGAAGCTGTGCGTAGAGGCCACTTGGCCTGCGCTGCCATACTCCTAGAGTTCGGAATCTCCCCGGAATTGCCTGGCTTCAAGGGCTATAGTCCGCTGCTGACCACTATAGGCTGTGGGCAATTGGTGATGTGTAGGTATTTGCTTACTCTGCCGAAGGTCGAAATCGACACTTCGGCGCTTTTCTTGTGTTTGGACTATCGCCAAGGGACCATTTTGACCCTGCTGTTGGAACGATATGTAGGCGAACTGCCCTCCGACCTGCTCTTAAAGGCAATACAGACCAAGGAAAAGGAACTTATTCAGCCTGTTCTCAAGCGATTTACAGGGACAGTGGATTTCCCAGTGCTTCAAGAAGCTGCAAGACACTGTCCAGCTGACATATTTTCAACACTTTTAGAGAAATCTCAGGGTGAAGTCCCACAAGAGCTGTTTATTTCCGCCTCCTTCAACCCAGATCTCCCCATTTTGGCATTATTACTCACCAAAGCCTCAGCCAGTCCTAAGACCTTTTTGGAAATTGTGAGCAGGTCGCCAGAGCCAGCCTGTGTATTGCTCGTAGAGAAATTGCCTGCTTTATGGCTGGCAATTGACCAAAACACTGGGGAAACTCCCTTGCACCGAGCCTGTTTCCGAGGATTTAGCCTGCTTGCGGATAGACTTTTGACTGCAAGTGGGGAAAGTTGCTGCAACTACATAGCTCACAAGGACAACTTCGGACTAATCGCACATACAAATGCGGTAATGAACCGACACTTGACTATTGCAGCGTACCTTGAAGACCTCTACCGCCAGGGCAGGAAGAAGCCTCTAGAAACCTGCATCGTTTCACTGTCTTATATAGACATTTCCCAGCCTTTCGACCTCAACCCGATTCCTGAAAGCGAGCATCCCAGCACTTACCCCCAGTTGGAGCTGCCCTGGATACCGCTGGACCAGGCCTCTGCAGAGGTGATCGACACTGCAGAGCAGCTCGCAGCCTTAGAAGCCCGCAGTTCCGCCTGGAAAGCTGTGGGTCTGGACCTCGAGTACTTCTCCTTTGATGAAAAGCGAGGTGTGATTTCCCTATTGCAGCTGTCAGATGGGCTGCAGGACTATATTTTGGACCCGTTTCGCTGTGCAGTGGCAGGGTTCATGAGGCGACTAATGCGCAGACGAGACTGCTTGAAGGTGCTGCATGGGGCTGATTCGGACCTAGTGTGGCTGCAGCTGGACTACTCTGCTTTCGCTTGCAATGTGTTTGACACTGCTCGGGCTCATCGCGTGGTATCGAAGGAGCCCGGACTGCCCTCCCTCGCAAGGCTGCTCGAGCACTACTTGAGCATTTCACTGGACAAAGTGTTCCAAATCGCAGACTGGCGAATCCGGCCTCTGCCTCCGCCTATGCTCAAATACGCCCGCGAGGACGCCCACTACTTACTCCAGCTCTACACACTACTCCGGGCCCAGATGGACTCCGACCATTTGAGAGAAACTGCAAGTCTCTGCAGCAAACTATGCAGAAAACCGCCCAGCGCCCGGCATCAACGCGTTGAAGTGGCTTTAGTCTCTAATTAGCAGCGATGGAAGAGCGAGAAACAGCTAAGGACGCCCGAGTCCTGATAGAGAAGCACAGGAAGATCACAGGGAAGTACCTGCACCTGGTGCAGGACTTGGTGGCGAGTGGGGAAAGGATTGACCTGGAAGCCACGAAGGCGAAGATAGAGGGGAAGTACGGACTCAAGTTCAAGCCAGGGGAGCCGGGCAGACCGGCTGCAGAGACTGAGGCGGCGAGGGACAGTCCTACAGGCCTCAAAGCCACCAATTCGGAGGGCAGAATCGACACTGAGCAAGTGGAAAACTTCATTGAAGCCATGCGTCGGAAGTATGTGAAGTCCGCTTCTCCGAGCGCTGCAGTGCTCCCGACAGTGCAGGCCTTTTTCCCTCGGTCCGTCACTCCTGACACGTCCACTTCCTTGCAAGACGCTTCACTCATAGCTACAGAAACCCAACTAATCGACCTCAGTCCCGCCAAAGAGACTGAAGTGGACCTGCTCAGTGGTAGTCTGAGAGGAGAAAAGCAGGACTACAGTGTCGACCTGGCCTCTATATCCTTCGAAGCCCCGCCGCTAGCGATGTCTCCAGAGCCGCAGGTTAACGCTACAATGTCTGATTTGACGGAATTGAGAAGGAGTAAGAAGAAAAATCGGCCTAAAACTGAAGATTTCCTCAATGAAATACTGGGCACTGTAGTCGATAGGCTGTTTTCCCCACCAATAGCACCAGTCCCTGAGCGTAAATCCAGTCCTGAACCGATATTCGAGGAAACCCCAGTCCTGGAAACCCCTCAGAAGCGAAAAATCAGTCCTTTGCGCTCCTTCGCAACCTTCCTACAGGGAGACGAACCCTCAAACGACCATAAAACCACCCAAATTCGCCCAGGTCGCATGAAAGTTACAAAGGCAAAGCCGAACCCTGACACTATTTTATCCAAAGACAGTGAATACCAGCAGCTCCTACTAAGGGAGCAAAGGCTACAGACCCGTCTTACAGCTCTTGCAGCGGAAAGGAGGGAAATTCGTGCATCTTTAGAGGCTAAATAATGTAGCTGGCTATAGATGAAGGAAAGAGTTGCGGTGGAAAGAGGGAATTTGTGCATATTTAGGGGCTAAATAATGTAGCTGGTTATTGGAGGGAGGAAAAACTGCTGGTTCTGGAGAGTAGGGGCGGAGTGCGGATTGCAGTCCTGCGCACTGCTACGAGGTTATAGAGGACCAAGCCTGTGAGAGTTACAATGAAGCCTGCGAGGTAGAGCCATTTCACTCGCTCCCTGTAGGCAGTTACTGCGAAGAGAAGGGTGTAAATGATGTTCGTGGTGAGGGACATGTTGAACAGAGTAGCGCCATACGCCTTGATATAGTTGGGCATGAGGATGTAGAAAGCCGAGTAACAGCAGGCAAGCAAGACCAAGCAGGCCACTTGCTGATAGGTGTGTATTCGCTGTATTTCCTTCCACTCCATAAGCAGGCCTTCAAGTGCAGTGATTGGCGCTGCGAAAAGGGATAAAAAGGTTAGAAGTTCATAGGGCGCAATGCCTCGTTTGACCAGTCTTTCCTGATATACAGAGTCGAGAGAGAAGAGAGTTGCGCCTGCGGCTGCCATTAGGTCGCCCTTAGCCTCGCCTTCCCATTGCCAGTTTTGCTCGGAAAGGTCTGACAGCACTATACCCACGATGCCGAGGAGACAGAGGCCCAGGCCGAGGCACTCTGCACTGCTGAAGCGCTGGCCATTCAGCACGAAGGAAAGGACTGCGGCTGTGAGAGTGCTCGTTTGAAGGAGCACTGAAGCGCTCGTTACCGATGTAAATGCGAAGCTGTACATGATTAGCAAATTCGCTTGAGAGTCAATCACACTTCCCAGCAGAATTTGCGCCAATTTCCATACAGACAGCTTTATTTTCCCTTTGAGCGTCTCGTGAATAAGAACCCCGGTGCAGAGCAGGCAGACCAGGACATAAAACCAAAGCAGCTGGAAGAGAGGAGCCACTATGCCCACATGCACTAGGAGAGAAGCGCCAATACTCGTACAAGCAGTTAGCAGGGCTAACACCTGTCCCCCCAGTACCGCTTTCCACCTCATTGCCATAGCAGTTATGTCCGAGTCCAAAAGTCTCCCACTGGAAGAAATCTCCCCAGCCACGCAGCTCCTCGAAAAGCGCAGAATGATGTACGAAATCCAAGAAGCCTTCGAGCACGCCAAGGAGGAAGAGCGCAAGCGAGAAAAGGAGTTCAAGGAAAAGGAACGCAATTTGAGGGCGAAGGACTTGGTCGTGCAGGAAAAACTCATCACTTACAACCAGTTCCTGCAGGATAATGAAGCCAAAAGGATCAAAGCGAACCGCAAGTACGAGTTCGAAGCGAAGGAGCGAGAAGCAAAAAATGCAAAAATCGAAGAATTGAAGCGAGAAATTGCGGCTTTGCAGAAGAAGTCGACCCTGCAAGAGCGAGAAGTGATGAAAAGTACGCTTTACACAGTGCGCAAATACGAGGAGTTCCTCGAACAAGTGAGGGAGAAGTACCCAGACGAGTTCACAGACATTGGCGACATCTTGACTCGCTACAGCACTCTTCGCAACTCATACACTGAACTTACAGAGCGGAGAAGAAAACTGGAGGAGGAAAACGAAGGCTTGAAGCGGCGAAAAGACGAATTAGACAAACAGTCGAAGGAAAACATCCTCGAACTGAACATCAGTATATCGCATTTGCAGAAAAAGCAAGACGAAGCGGAGGCAGAGCGGATGAATCTGCAGAAGAACGTGGAGCAGGAAGGGTACTTGACCTCTGGGAAGCAGCTGGAAATGGGCAATATGATCAGCACGATCGACAACATCTTCGACCGCTGCAGAAATGCGCTGGGGAAGATCGTGCATGACTACAAGTACAGGGGAAAGCCGGAAGCTGCCTCTGCAGACGTACACGAAAAGGTGGAAGTCGCCAAGGACAAATTGAAGGTGATAAAGGCCTATATCAGAGACCTGCGCGCTGTTGTGCAGAGCCGGCCTAAGGACGCCAGAGCCGAAGCCACAGGGATGAAGACGAAAACTCGGCCGCTTAGACAGAATCCCTAGCCATTTCTAGATGAGCGGCAGGACTTTTGGACTCACGCAGGTGCAGAGTCTGCCACAACTCCTAGTCAAGTCTGGCTCTTCCAAGCAGGCTTCTTCGCGTACCCAAAAGCCTACGGCTCGGCTGGACAGTACCCAAGATCACTCCCTGAGCATCGACAACTTTTCCCAGTCCCGCACTTGTTCGTCCCTCCCAATCGCAGAGCGGTTCCAAGAGACCAATCGACGCATCCAGGAGTGAGACTTAAGCAGCCGAGTAAAAGCCCTGTTCAGCTCTGAAAGACACAAATTGCTGCAAAGGATTGTAAAGGTGGAGAGCTCGGCTCATGTCAAGCAGCAGCTGAAGTCTTTGGGGGCTGAGGTGTTGCAGGCGCAAAAGACCTATAATTCCGTGAGGACGGAAAGGCAACAGCGAGAAGAACAGCTGAAAAGGCTGCAGGACACTTATGTGTTTCTGAGCATAGGAGAAAAGGGAGTTCAAAGCTCAGGTCGACTTGCGTCCTTAGAAGAAAAGCTGCGAAAGGCGGAGATACAGCTGGAGCGCGAGACTGCAACGACAGAGACCTATGAGTATATGATAGCAGACCGCAGGAAGCAAAGGACTCTCAGCGTCCAGCCCACAGTCCCAATGAAGCAGAAACTGCAGGCAGTAATGACCCTCAATGAAGGCCACTTAGAACACTTGACGAAAGCAGGACTGGAGATGCAGACTCTACGAGGGACAGTAAAGGGCCTGCAGCGGGGATTTTTGAAGCAGAAAAGTCGGCATTCGGACCTTTTGGAGGCTTTGCTGGAACAACACGCGTACTGCAGGGAATTCGAGGAGTTGTCGGCGGGACACCGCTCACAGCAGAAGCTGCGCACTCGGCTGTTCATCAAGGAAAGCACTATTGAGCGACTCAACTTCTCTCTGGCAGTTTCAACTACTCACGAAAGCAAGCAACTGGAAATCGCAGAGCACCAGTCAGCCTTAGACCGAATGGAAGTGACGATCGACACTATGACGAAAGCCGCCAAAACCGACTCTCCCAACGGTATTTTGGACTATTGGAACTTCTTGAAAGAGTCCGAAGAGTACCTAAAAAGCACAGCCGCTGCACTAGAAGACCGCATGACCGAGGCAAAACAGCAACTTGAAGGGGAAAAAAGCCACTTTCAGAGAGAGTTCGAAGCCTTGACAAGTCACGGTAGGGTTCCCACAGCCCTGACTGCACTCGAGGAGCAACAGCGAGTGGCGACTCAGACGCTGGAGGGTCGGCAAGCGAAGGTAAGGCAGTAGGCAGTTGGTGTGGTTTACGGAACTAGAAGCGGAGCTGAAGGCTGCACTGGTGGATTTGTTGGGGCGGGTGGAGGGACAGGAGGGGCCGGAAGACTCGGCTGTAGGGCTTTTGGGGAGACTGGAAAGGAAGGTTGTGGAGATCTTGTCTCCAGACAAGTAGTAAGAGGTCGATTATATGGGAAAAACAGTTATGTATGCACATTAAATTCTAAGCTAAGCTGTAAGGCTGGAATGTTAGTGAATTGTCATGCTACCACTGTGGTCCTAAGCTTCAGATAGCAAATTTATAGGGAAGGATTAAGAGCAGACTTCGTCATTTACTCGCATCAAAGAAGCAATAAACTGCTTTTCCATACACAGACATCCACTCCAAGAGCAAAGCAGCCTGCCCTTTGCCCTCGCTTCCTGCGAGTATGGAAGCAATGGCTGTAATAGATATGGTGATGAAAGACACACTCGCAGTTCTGAACCTTGAAGAGTGTTTCTGTCTGACTCTATATAGTAGCATGGACCAGAGCGGGCAGCCTAATGTTTCTGTAGGCTCTGACGTGGTTTTCCCGGTCGATCGTTTGACTCTGTTGGAAGACCTGGAAGATGACGACCGCTTTCCATACGTGGCCTGCTTCGCCACCTTCTTCCTCTCTCTCCTGAGTTGCGGCTTGATAGCTATCGGCCTGGTGCAGCTCTACTATATCGGCCTCCGCGAGGCGGGCAGAGCCAACATCCTCATCGGCTGTGTGTTCCTGGTGCCGCTGGTGTGTGTGGCGGCCTACACCTCTTGGCACTGCTGTGAAGTGCGAAAGAAGGAAGTGCACAGCAGAAGTCACTCCACACGCGAATCGGGGATAGAGATGAGCTAATTCTACTCGAAAAACACAACTTGCAGGGTAATGTCGTCACTCTCGCCCGCTCTTTCCCAGCGTCTCAGCGCCTCGCGCAGTAGCCACTCGGCTGCTCGGCCTGCACTGGTGCCTGCGTCGTACCACTTCCCCACCTGCTCCACCACTTCTTCACTCGCCATCACCGTCCACAGACCGTCAGATGCCACGACGAGGATCTTGTGTTCGCACGTGAGAGCGGTTTCAGTAACATCAGGCAGGGAAATGACGCCCACCCGCTGCGCCACAGCATCGCCAATAGACCTAGTCATCGCCAAGCCAGGAATCCGTTGATTCCTAAGCCAGACACGGAGCGGTCCTGTAGATGGCCCGGACCCCACACAAGAGGTCGAGATCACCCCTCCAGCCCCTATTATCCGTGCAGATTCATCTCTCAGGTCCGGCTTATGGTCCGTGGAAATAGACACAGTTTTCCAATCTGTGAGTGTTTTGCGTCCAAGCACAGCCCGAGAGTCGCCCACATGCGCACAAATGCACAAAGGCCCTTGGAGCAGCACTGCTAGACAGGTGCTACCGGAGTAGGTGTAGTCCACTCCCGCCTTTCTCACGCCTGTGCTCACTGTCTTGAACCCACTCTTCAGTCCTTCCACGAGTGCGTCTTTACTGTCTTCGACCAGGCTTTCTTGCACGAAGCTTAGAAATCGCTCCTTCAGGTAGGCGGAAATGTCGTGGCCGTGGGGTCCATGTCCGTCGAAGATACCCAGCATATGCAGTCCAGGCCGTACGTCTCTCGCTAGTATCCACGCGTCCTGGTTCCGGACCTTTCCTCCTTGCTGCGACGCATTTCCGAAGTCTCTGATCGCTCCTCCGGGAAGCATTTTCCGACTTTGCTTCATCGCGGGTGTGGTGAGCATCGACTGACTGCCCCTGACGAAAAGCGACCGCTTGGAAGATGTCATGTCAGTGAAGAGGAGTGCAGATCTAGCATCCGGCTTGGGAGTAATAGAGGGCAGTCGAGGCACACTGGACGTCAAGACCCCCATCGTCAGACTTGGCTGAGTTTTCCGAGGAATGGACAAAATCGGTAGGTCTAATCGGCGCTCGGAGATCGCTTGCCTTTTGGTCTTTTTGATGTCACTCATTTTAGACTAATAAACTAAGGGAAGTAGAGGAGGAAGTATAGCTGGGGGACGGGGAGGGACCTTCGGAATTGAGTAGATTGGTCTCGAGAGGGAGTAATATGGCTTATGCATCCATATGCGAAGGGGAAACAGGCCGGGTTGGTGAGGTAGCATGAAGGCTGCTTGTTTGCTGATAAATCGTTGAGATTCACTGCAAATAAAGTGTATGAAAAGCCGCACTTTACACAAATTTGGACAGAGAGAAGGAGGGAAATGTGAAGCCAGGGACACTTGAAGTGGACCTTGACTGTGAAGGTGGAATTCCTCAGCTTATACAGCTCTTTCCCCAACAAATAATCAGGGGAGACATGCCGTATCGGCATATACAAGCAGATGGTGTTACTGGAGGCTTCTCGACCTTAGTACATCCCCACATAAGGCGCCATTGTTCCAGAACAGCACCGTACTCATAGCAACAGGCCTTATCCAGGCCCATCTACACCATTTTCAATCGTGTCTTGCCCTCATCGCCCTCCAGCAAGCAGTCCTCCACTAGTACCTGTGGAGACCTGCCTACCCACATAGGCTGTAGGCCGTCATCAGGGCCAAAGCCCTGTTTAATCTAGTCGTCGTCTGAGTTCCTAGCTCTACCCCGCTTGCGACCCTGGGCTTTCGGTGGCTCCTCGTAGCTCTCGTCAGACTCTTCCTCTTCTTCTTCGTCCTCGAAACTCTCGTCATCATCCTCATCAAAAGCCTCCTCGCTTGATTCCGAGTCCTTAGGAGCCACCTTGCCACGTGCGGCTATGGGCGCTTCGTTGCCACTCTCAGAGCCGCTGACAACCTCCTCTTCCTCCGAGTCTGACTCGACCTTGCGTGGAGGCTCGACCTTCTGAGCCTTCGTGGGCGCGCCCTCAGGTGCCTTGGCCGCAGCTTTCTGGGGCTCGCTAGTCTTCTTGCCCACCATCAATATTTGCCACACTCCCGCTCGAGGAAATATGGCGAGACTTACCTACTTACTTCTTGGCGCGCAGGCCGCCTACCGCCGGTGAGACCTTGTCCGGGTTAATAGACTCTCGCTGGATCGTGGCCGCTGGGTTGCGCATGTGTTCTTCGTACTGGGCGTGGATATACTGACAAAGTTCAGCTGAGGGGATCACAATTGGGGAGCCGAGGTGGCCGTTGGACAGAGGCAGGGTCAGCGTCACTTCGCCTAGCAGAAGCTTGAAAGCGTCTGTTTCGTTGCGTAGTTTGACGCATACGATTCGCTCGTATTGCTCCACTTTCGTCTCTGCAGCGGGGTCCATCAGGATCATATTCGCAAGCAAACTGTCTCGGTCAATTAAAATGATTTCCTCCAACTGCACCGCCCCAAGTTTCTTCCGTATCTCCTCAGCAATAACTTCCTTCAGACCGCGGCGAAAAGGATCCAGTCCCGCCAGGAAGAAATGGAAGGAATTGCGAATTTTGTACCCTACATGGCACGTGTCGTCCTCATAGTCAGACCGAGTGTACAGCGAACAACTCCCATCCGCCTTCCCATAGTTATGTGTCCAGTCCGGTTCTTGTCCTTGGCTGTAATTGTATTCAAGGAAAACATGGCCGGTGTTGTCTATGGCTTCGGTAAGTACACAGGGACCAAGGGAAGAGACGACAGGCGTGGAAGAGATGTAATTGAACAGTTTCCCTTCTTTCTTATTGGGAGCGGCGGTGACGTTAGTTCTCGGCGTGCTGGAGTCCAGCACGACCTGCAGGTCCTGGTTGGCTATGCGCATGGAGTCGAGGTCTAGGTAGAAACGAGGGCGGTACCACGTGTAAATCCCCTCCTCGAGGAGGTGACGGATAAGCATGTGGAAGGCGCCCACCTTCTCGGGGATTTTACGCACAATGTCATGTGCAGAGAGTTCCAGCAGTCTACGGTCCTGGAAGGACTGCTCTGGCGCAGACTGGGGAGGGCGTTTGGCGTGCTCCACACAGCTGTAGAGCGGATGTGTCTTATAGCGAGGACAGCAGGTTACACAGAGGTCATGCAGGCAGGTGCGCGTGCCATTGCACAGCAGACACATGGAGGGCGCAGGTCGCAGGAAGGGGAACGGCAGCAAGTGAGACAGCTTATGTGCGACCAGCACTTGGAAGTAAGGCTGCCCGAGGTATGCGGCCTCTGCAGCTGCAGCGGTGGGAAACTTCAACAGGAACTCTCGCACAGACACTTTCCCTGTTAGTGGGTTCGTGGCAGCCTCGGCCTGCAGTGCGCTTTCTGGGACCTCTGCCAGTGCAGCGGCCAGGCGCAGTGTTTCCACTAGCATCTGAGTTTTATCAGGCAGCTGTTTGGCTGCAGACACAGAGGGTACCATGACGAGCAGGACGCAGTCTAGTTGCACGCCAGTGGCCACACAGCGCTGTGCAATGGAAACGAGCGGCTCACTGAGGTACGCCATGGTCAGCTGCAGTTCTGCGTTGGTCGCCAGCTCGTGACGGTTCGTGTAGGCCCTGGTGGCCTCCTCAGAAGTCGCGAAAGTGATGTAGACGTGTTTCAGACGGTGCAAGTAAGGGTCGTAGGACACTTCAAGTTTGTCCCAACGCTAAATGGCGCTCACCACTGAATACCCGTAAAACAAACGGTACAATTGGACTTTCTTTACCCCGGCTTTGAGCTGCAGTCTGAGCGTCAAAGACCGGTCGAAAGTCTGAGTCTGTTCGAAGTCGAAAGTGGCTCGCAGGTGAAAGCGCAGAAACTGAGCGAGAGAGTCATGGATCCGACAAGGGTCCCGAAGCTGGTGCAGGCCGCAGCACGATTGACACATTAGATTGGAACACAGGCCACTCGCAGGCGCCTTGCACGCAGAGAAGCGCGCCTGGCAGTATGTCACTCCGTGAATGGCTTCGCTATCTAGTACGGTGTAGGCCATTTCCAGCAACTTTTGACGCTCCACTGCTTGCTGCAGTTCCCGGGAGTCTACCTGTGAGGCCAGTCCGAAAAAGCCAGCGAACACTCGCACGTAGTCCTCGGGAATTTGACTTAGGAAGCGGGGAGTGAAGGGCAGGAAGGCGATGCCCACGAGGCGGTCTATCAGTGGTCCTTCAGAGACGTGGTTGTAAAAGCAGAAAGTTGGACGCATGAGCACGCCTACAGCTTTCATCACATCAGCCGAGCAAATCTTCTTATTCATGTAAGATAGTTCTGGAACTACCTTCCAAGGCGCAGCGCTCTTTGCAGCCGGGTAAGTCTCTCCTGCATGCAACTCACCGCTAAACGTGGGTCTCTGTGTAAGCCAATTCGCCGACGCTACCTTTTCCAGCGGCGTGTCCGCTTGCCTTTCCAAGTCTTCCTGACTTGGCGGCGGTGCATCTGAATTGAAAGTGAGGAAGTCCACTCTGCGCGCCAGCTCTTCCCGCGTGCCAAAGCAGGACAGACCCAGACAGAGACACTGTGCACGGAGCCGCCAGTACTCTTTGTGTCCTGCGTACGCTGCGTCGCGCAGTTCGTAGTCCTCTTTCAGAGACATTATATGGCTGTCGTCAAGCCTGTGGAGAGAGGGAGTGTGGAGCTGGAGGTGTACTAGTGTGCGAGAGGGAAGACTGGAAGACTGCTTGGAGGGAGGTACTGGAATTTGTTTGTGCTGGGTGCAAATTGGCCTTAGAGACAAGGAAGTCAATTAGAAGCATCACTCAAGTTAAGCTTATTGTCGTACTAGTGGAACTCTAATTCCTCTATGCTAGTGACAGGTCCAAGTCATTAGAGCTGATGTCGTCATCATCTTGAGGGAAGCGAAATGCCTATAACTGGGAATGCGGGCAGAACTAGCGCTGGCTGCAAGCACTGTATCTGAGTTCGGCTGCAGTCTGTATGTGAGTAAAATTTCAAATCAGTCATATCTATATCCTACAGTCCAGAGAGGAAACGAGTACCAAGAATTCTCAATAAAGTAGTAGATTGGCTGTTTAAAGGGTGATTTCCGCTGACTCTGCCAACCCCAGTTCCAGCCCGCGCTTTCCAAGTCTCCTCCTCCTCCAAAGCCTGGTACGGCCTACCCTTTAGCCTAGCTTAGAGCTCCTCAGCCCACTTGTTCTCCTCACGAATCTGCGCTTCCTCTTCCGGCGTAAAGTCATTGACGATGTTGAAAGTCCTGCGAATTTCCTCCGGGGTTTTGCCCTTGATCATGCTCGCGACCTTGGCTGCAGACAGGTCCAGGAGGCCCTTGATGTCCAGGTAGTTTGCTGCGAGGATTAGTTCGAACAGCACTTCATGTGGCTTCTCCACGAACTGATTGTCCCAAGCAGGGACGAGTTCCGAAAAGTTGGCAGTCTTGAGCGGCTTTTCAATCTCAGGCGGAGTGACAGCCGGGTCCTGGTAGTGGTTGAGATACTCCAGCACCGACTCCAAAATCCCAGTACTGATGTTGGGCAGGGGAATGTCTTCCTCGGGGCCTGCGTCTTCCAACATGTTCTTGATCAAGTTGCTGCGGATGGCTGCGTCTCGAGAGATGGAGAAGGTCTGTCCTTCCTTCGATACGAGCTTGAGTTGGGGCGCGGCCATGGTGTTTATATGGCTGCAGTGCTAAGTTCCCTATTAGTCTGATCCAGCCGCACTCAGTACTAAGCACATATGAGGTGTTGTCTGCGTGGGCGTCGACACTGGGACAACGAGGCAAACGGCATCAGCAATTGTCAGACTATCGGATACACACAAATTGTCCTTTTTCGCCTATCGCCTTCTTGCTTGTGCATTAGCTATGACAGAGAGTGGGTGCAGACATTCGCCGGATTCAAGGATAGGGTAGCGAAGGGATGAGGGGAAGCAAGTTCCAATTCAAATCACTGGTTTCGGCTACAGTTGGATAGGAATAGACACTCGAGGGCTGTTTATTCTTCATTTTCGAACAAAAGCGAGTGGATTGAGGGTAAGTTTAAGGGAAATACTACTGAGCATTGAGCCTGAAATGCAGACAAATATATACAGTTTCTGCAGCTTTGCACTATACATCTGTCAAACTCGACTTTTGCTGTTAGATTGCAAACGAATACTAACGCTAGGAACCATTTTCCCTTCAAATTCGACTGTATCTGGATATGAAAATCCAGCAATCCTCAGTCTATAGCTATAGCAGCCTGATTATTATGTACAAATCGGTCTTTTTGGATATTGAAGCAATTCGCTGCTTTTTCATACTCACATAAATAGCATCTGTGCGGCTAATTGGAAATGTGAGACTTGATATAACCATTATTACCCTACATCACTGCACAGGTCCAAAAAGCCTCAAATCCTCACATTTCCCAAGTTTAAAGTCTCTTTCCCCAGTCATCTCAATATGATTCCAGTAAACTAGCAGTCTTCTAGCAGTCAAATTGCACTAATTGGAAGCAATCATAGTAGCCTGACTAGTTTTATGCAGAGCTGAGGGTTTCCGGTCTTAGTCGCTTGCGAGGTTTGCAGTCTGCGTTGACTCTTCTTGCCTTCACCACCAAGTTCTCCACCACGAAGGGTCGTGCCTGCACCTCCACCGCAGCCACCGCCAGGAAGAAGACTCCGTTCTTGAAGTGCGAAGTCACCTCCTTGATCACCACATTGGGAAACACACAGACTCCGTCCACCACTGTGGCTTCTAGTGAGCCGTGCATGACCTTGTCTCCAGAAGTATTGGTGCGCAGGAGCTTCGCAGGCTTTTCACAGGAAAACAGCAGTAACTTGCAGTTGAAAGGCTGGCCACTTGCCCGCTTTCCAGTCTGATCGATGACTTCCACGGTCAGACTGAATGCACGTTCTTTGTAAACAGGCTGTGGCAACGGAGTCAGCAGTCGTAGTGTATATCGGAAATCAGCCTTTTGGCCTGTAATGAGCTGTATGATGTCAGCCTCTGTCGAGACCTCATCAGAGCCTATGTGTCTGTCACTTATTTGGAACTCTGGGGCTGTGGGAGGTCGGGCGAAGTAGTCGACTTTGGTGGAGACTTGTGCGAGGACTGCCATGAAGTCGGCAGTTTGCTGGGAAATGGACTTTATCAGTTCAGTCTGGTGTTGAATGAGCTGTAGTAGTGGGAAGGGTCCAGCCAAAGGCGGTGGCGGCAGCCCAGTAGGTATCACTCTGAAGGCAGAGACTCGCTTGTGGCACTGGCAACACAGCTCTTGGCAGTGGATGTTGTACCTGCACATTTCTTATAGCCATGCTGCTTCCCAGTGGCCTAGGTTAGACGATGAGTTCGTGCTTGAGGTTCTCTTCCACCCAGGTGCCGTTCACCTCGAATGCGTACTCCTGCTTCGTCTCCACGTCCCGGAACATCACTTGCCGGTTGAAGCCGCCAAGCCAGGTCTGGTAGTAGCCGAAAGCGGACTCTTGCGGCTTCATCCGCTGCAAGTTCTTTATTGGCACTAGCTCAGTGCGGGCTAAGCCGAAGTACCCCACCTTGTGCATGAGCACCGCTTCCAAATGAGGCAGCAACTCCATTCGCGTCACAAACATCCGAGAGGCGGCGACAGCCAGCGGCAGATGGAAGAAGGAAAAGACTCCGAACGTTATCACAGGAATCATTGTCGTCGTGCAGAACGCAACTGCTGGAACTGCCAAGAAGTCCACTGCACGAATGCGGGGCAAGTAGAGACCGGTGGGCTTGGAGTAAAACAGCAGCAAGGAGTTGTCACTGGCTTTCACTTCCTCCGGTGTGAGCGTCTTTGTCTTGTCCAGTGCAGAGGCTAGCCGCTGCAGCAAAGCAGGACTCTGCAGCACAGATGTGCGAGTGAAGAGTGAGACCAGAGTGTAGTTCGTACCCTTCTTCTCAAGCGCACGCCCCATAGAGGTCAGCGAGGTGTCGAACCAGATGCCTAGTTTGTTCAGGAAGCCGCGATTGCAGGCCCTTCCCAGCATTTTATGGAAGCCATCCGCTAGCTACCTGTGGCTTTCTTGCGCTCTGCCTTCCACCTCTTCTGGGAACACGTCCGCAAAGGCATCCTCGGCCTGGTACCGAATTGGAGACGTTGACTCGAGCTTTTTCCTACCGCTTCCTCGCATGAGTCGCATGAAAGTGGGCGAGTAGCCCCTCGCTTTAGGCTTGTTCGCAGACTTGGCTACTGTGCGTTTCGGCGAAGTCTTGGCCTTGAACAGCGGCTTGGCAATGAGACGCGAGGCGGGTGAGGCAGGACTGAGCGGCTTGGCCCAGTGCGAGCTGGTTTCCACCTCAATAAAGGGAGGCTCCCGCAGTTGGAGAGACAAGGGAGCCGTCAGAGCGGGTTCCACAGTGTGGTGGAGCTTGAATTCAGCGGATTTGAGCTGATTTGTGGCTGTTGCGAGATCTTCTTTCAGCCGAGAATTGGCCGTTTGCAGGTCTCTGAGGCTGTTTTCGTATATACTCCGTACATCTGGCTTGGTTGTGTCCTGCAACTCCGCCTTCAGCTTTTCTATTTCCACCGGAATCGCAGACAAAGCCCGCAACTGACAATTTTCTTCCTCCAGCAGCACGATTAGTGTCATCAGTTCACTCACTTCCGCCTGGGTGTAAGCCGCACAGCCTGCATTTCTGTGCAGCAAGCTCTGCGCTTTCACTCTCCGCCTTGCTGTTTCTGTGTCTCTGGAGAGCTGGGTGAGTTTGGCTCGAGCCTGGCTGATGCAGGCTTGCAGCTGAGAGATGCGCAGGATCTGCATAAGGCTGGAGGAGGGACTGGCCAAAGGACTGGCAAGGTCTTCATATAGCGGGTGAGTAGTGTCTGCGTGGAGATTCATTAGCGTATGCGCGATACAGACATACGAAGTTAGTAAATCCGCCCAACCAATCAGCAGTGATTAGCCTGCACAGGCAGGAACTGAGTGCTTTCTAGGCAGGAAGGGACAGTTAGTCTGCTAGAACTCGAGGCCTTCCTCTTCCTCTCTTGCACTGCGCTTGCATATCGGGCAAGTCGCCTTCACCTTCAACCAGTTCCTCAAGCAGAGGTCGTGAAATGCGTGTCCGCAGGGTAGTTCTCTCACTGCATCCTCGCTCCTGCTCTGTAGACACACCGAGCAATCCTCCTCCAAAGTGACAGCAGTGGGGAGCATGTCGATTTCCTCATCCGACATGCCCCCTTGGTCCTCCGCCCTATACACATCATTGAGCATATCAAAGAGCATACGGAGACGGTCTGAAAACTGCTCCGGCGCCATTCCTCGCATAGCCTCAGGCAGCTGAATGGCAGGCCGAGCCAACTTCTCCACTCCTCCGAAGCCGCAGTTCAGACAGAGGGCGGTTTCGCTGCATTGCACAGCGCGCAGACAGCGGTGACACCAGTACTCTCCCTCCATTATAGATGGAGGACACTTGGTCTAAGCTGTCGGCCCTGCTGAGCAAAGCGGAAAAGCTGGAGGGAAGGACGTCCTTTACCACCCAGCGTGACCTCCTCCTCTATCTCTTCTCTCGCGACTACAAGCGGCTGAAGTCTTTCCACCAGCTAAACGAATACAACCTGATAGAGACGCTCTTCCGCGCATACCACCGGTACGAGCGTCTGGGACAGATGGCCGGGGCAGTAGTAAGTGTGGTGCTTTGGAACTCTGCAGCACGGCAATGGCGAGGTCTCTCCAAGCTCCTAATGACCGCCCTGTGCGTGCACTATGGAGGAGATATGTGGCTGCGCTACAATATCCACTTGGTCTTTCAGCCTGCGGAGAGACTGCTCAGACTTAGGCATAATCCGAAGACTTAATCGACTCTGCTTGCTTTCCCCGTCCATTTCCTATGGGCTTGACTGAGGGACTTTGGCCTTCGGTGGCTTTCTGCATGTCTGGGATAGAGGCTGCGCCTGCCTCTAATTCCCATATGCGCCTGTGCAAAGCCTTGGTTTCCTGGTAGTGCGAAGCCAGCACTCGCTGCATTGCACTGCAGTAGTCCTCCCTTAGCATCGACAGCGCCTGGATTTGCCTCAGTTCCGCGTCGCTTTGCAGTTCTTGAATTAGTGCATTGGCTTGGTCTCGCTCACTGGCCGCCACTTCCAGTTGAGAGGCTAATCGGACTGTCTCCACTTGCATTTCTCCCCACTTATCTTCGCCGTAGCCTTGCAGTGCATCGTGCAGTCGGGCTGTTTCCACCTGCAGAATGGTAACTTCGTAGTCACTTTTGAGCAGCTTTTCCTGCAAATCCGAGCAATTGACGCAGGAGAGGGAAGGCTGGAGCCTGGGAGAGGAGGGCTTGCAGGTTTCCAGAAGTTGCTTTAGGGACTTTACCTCTCCTTGCAACTCTGTAAGATTGCTGCTCGAGGCTTGCCGCAGTGTTTTCCGCCTTTGCAACTGCTCGTGCTTCACAGACTGTAGTCTTCCCAGCAGCTCCACAACCTTCGCAAACACACCATTCAGCGCGGCTTCCACCTGGCTCCATCTACCGCTTTCCGCAGTTATCAACTCTTCTGATAAGCGAATAATTGCCCTTTCTTGCTCGACTCTATATGTGTTTGCAGGTCTGGACCCCAGGGATAGACCTTCTATTGGGACTGACTCCTGTGCAGATGTCCCTGTCAGCTGCTCTTCCAACTTGTTGAGTCTAGTAGTAAGTTCCTGCTTCGCTTTTGCTGATTTGGGAGTCAGGGTGTGCACTTGATGTTGGGTGGCCGCCAAGTAGTGCTTGACACTGTCTGTAAGTAGCAGCACACAGGACTCACTCGCACTAGTTGAGGACCGCTTGAAGTTAGAAGGCGGCTTTGCAGGCAATTTCCCACGTCCAAAGGCAGATTTGCCACTTTCACTGTCTCCAGAGCCTCTGGGAGTCAAGTCCTTCTCCACTGAATACGCGTAGTCTTGACTTCCCCAGTCCTTTGCCCCGCCTCCCAGTTGCCTCGCCATTAGCTCCTTCCTCAGTTCTCGCTCCAACACCTTCCTCACGCCCAGAATCAGCGACTGCATGCCTGTCCCTCGCTCCTTTGTCCACGCCCGCACCACTAGCTCGACCTTCTCCACGACCAGCTGCACCTTCCTCAGTATCAGCAGCTCTTCCGAAGCGGTCTCCTGGGCGCTTTGGGAGAGAACGGAGACTTTCCTGGTGTTGGCAGAGGGGAGTTCCGCCATAAGGCCTGAAATCAGGTCTCTGCGGACACTGGGTTCGCTGTGAATCGTGGGGCTTCGCTTTAGACTTACGGGAGCATAGCTGCCTTTCATAATATTGGCTCTAGCATGGTAAAAGTCAGTAGCAGCGCTCTTCGACACTTTCGCTAGTGGAAGACTGAAAGGGAAATCAGGCTAAATTGGAGTTTGGATATAAAAACAGAGATTTCAGGAGAAATAACTACGAAAATTCCCTTAAGATTATATGCAAATCAGCAAAAATCTCCATTCTCACTCAAGTTCGTAGTGACTAATAGGCTAATTCGCCTTCAAAAGACAGCAAAAAGCCGTAGTTTTCCAGCAAATAGCCCAATTCGTGTTCTAACCCTGTCTTTGCCCCATCCCCAGAACGTTAATAATGTCTCATAGAGAAGCAGATGAGAAAAACACCGCCAGCGACATCCAGCACCTCTGTTCAGACGCCCTAACTCTGCTAAACCAAGCCAACTTCTCAGGCGCCGTGAGTCGATTTGAGCGGCTGGAGCAGGAACTAGAGCAGGCCAGGGGGCAGGGAATGCAGGTCAGTCCGAGTTTCCTGCTGTTGATGCACCACAATGCTGCCTTTTGCCACCAGCAGTGAGAGCTATGCAGGCTTGGAGATAGACAGCTGTGTCTCAGACACTTGGAGGCCTGTCATACAGTTCCGCCCTTGGTGCCTGCTGCGAAGACGCATTTGGCTTCGTTAGAAGCGGCTTTGGGGGAGCGGTTTAAGGCGAAGACGTATGAATTCAGGCTGAATATGCAGCTGTGCGGCATGCTGTCCTCAGCAGAAAGCCACATGGCAGCTCTTATGTACGCCAAAGCGGCGGCCAGAGCAGCCCACGCCTTGCTAAACGAAAGCTTGGCCCTGTGTTTGCGGCAATTAGCCTATCTCAAAGCCCTGGTCGCCCCGACAGTTAAGGACTTTGACGCCTCCTTAACCTTGGACCCAGACCTAAAGGCCACCCACGATTTAGCCCTATCCGCGAAGCCGATTCTCGACTACCTCGATGCGAAAATGAGAGGGAAAACTATCGTCGACAAGCCTCCGAAAATCAGCATGCGGTCGACACTGGGTGTCCAGCGCTACAGTGACTGGATCTACTCTATTCGTGTCGAGGACTTGATGCAGTTAGAGCCGCTCACTATGCAGGACATCAAGAGTGTCAGTGACCCTTTGATGGAACTGAGCAGGGATCGGCTGGTGGAGAAGGTGTGCAAGTTGGTAGGCGCTTATTACTGCGTAGCGAAGGAACTGAGGCTATGCAGTGGACAAAACGTAGCGAAGCTGAGAGAAGCGCAGTTGTGGCACCACAGGAGTTTGGAAGTGGCGCAGGAGCTGCTGCCCAGAGAGTGCGCCTTGGTGGAAAACCTGCGTTCCAGCTACGGCCAACACTTCCTGCCGTCCTCAGAGCCTCGGGCCCACTCCGCCTCTTCCACCCCTTCCAGAGGACTCAAGGACAGTCTAAACGGCAGTCCCTATACCCAGCATGCCCGTCTCAGCTTCAAGTCACCCAGCAGTCGACTACGTAGACTGCGCAAGCCTGACTCCCCTGAAGCTGAGCGCAGCAAGGTAGAGCCGCGCAGTCCTGGGAAGTTCAAAACTGCAGCGAAGGACAGCTACATCCGTCGCACTCCTACTCGCAGTCCGCCTTTACCGCGTATTGCTTAGCCACTGTTTCTCTCTGTCTAAGTCCGTCTGTCCCGCTTCATTACCATTTTTAAACCCATGATTCGTCTGCCCTTTAGTCCCAGCTGCTACGAGGTTTCCCCCAAGTAAGTTCCAAACAGCCCCTCAGATGTTTCGTTCATAGTCAAGGTGAAGGCGTCGAAAACCAAGAAACAGCGGTCAGATCAGTCCAGCAAGTCGAGAGACAGCAAAGGCAGAGCCATGAAAACAGGTCCCTGGACAGAGGAGGAAGACCGCACAGTGGTTCGTCTGGTGCAGGAAAACGGCCCCCACAAGTGGACCTTCATAGCCGAGCATCTGCCCGGGAGGATCGGCAAGCAGTGTCGCGAGCGCTGGCACAACCACCTCAACCCTCATATCAACATCCAAGAGTGGTCCGAAGAAGAGGAGTGGATCCTCTTCCTTGTATCTTCTAGACAGGAACACCGCTTGCTGGGAAACAGGTGGGCGGAGATCAGTAAAGAACTGCCGGGCCGCACTGACAACTCGATCAAGAACCACTGGAATTCCTCCATGAAGCGGAAGATGGCGGAGTTCACGGAGCGCTATAATGGGCTGATGGCGAGTTTCAACCACTGCCAAGAAGGACACCACTGCGCGGAGCCGGAGAGCTTGGAAGGGAGAAGGAAGCGGGGCCGTAGGGCTGAGCTGGAAGAAACCGAGGCAGTGATCTGCGCTGCCGCCCACAAAAGCCTGCTCAGCCAGGCCTTTCGCCGTATGAAGCGCCAGCCTGCTTCCTGCGACCGGGAAAACCCCGGCACTCCCGGGTCCTGCTTCGCCCTCGACTCCGCCCCCCGCCCTCCCAAGCCTCCTTTCGACTTCGCCTGGACCAACGAGTCTCTCTCTCGCCGCAGTCCCTTCCAACCCATAACTCCCTGTCAACTCGACCCAATGTTTTCCCCTCTAGTGGGAGAGTGGACGGTTAAAACTCCTTTGGCGCGGCTAGCCTCGCCCACTTCTCCTCAGCATGAGGACCCTGTGGTTCGCCACTTACTCGAGGACTTTGGGAAGAAGGCGACTTGCACGCCTGGAAGACGGGCGGAGGACCGCTACTTTGAAAGTCCGTCACAACTGCTGAATTTATAGATAATGGAGGCAGGCACTGCTCGTAGTAGTTCAGAGGAGGACCTGTCATTCTTATAGCATATAAATGCATATAAGCCAGTACTCAGACTACGTAATATATAAGGAATTTTCACTTTTCTATCGGAAGAAGGCTAGGAAATTGCATGATTAGCAGCAGTTATAGAGAAATCTTTCTTTGAATTGTGTACATAAGGGCTGGATTTCAGTCTACACAGATGTCCTTTCCACCTAAAGACTGAGCAGTCTGCTTTCTTGGAAGTATGCAAAACGTCTCTTCAATCATTGGCCTGTATAGAAATGATGTGGTGGACCTGCTTTCTCCTAACTACTTTGGCCCTAACGAAGGGCCATTTCTGCGGAGTGACTCCGGAGTGGGAGGCTGAGCGGCTCCACGAGTTCCAGCAAACCCGCAAACTAGGCACCGCCTCCGCCCTCCTCCGCAGTCCCACCCAGGGCCCCTTCCGCATCCGCGCCCACTACCTGGACATGTCTGCCCTGCCCGCCTCCAACATCACCTACATCCAAGACAAAGTCATCCCCTCCGTCCTCAAGTGGTACAACAACGTGCTGAGAGTACCCAACTTAGCAGAGAACTGGAAGCTGAGTCAGACTACCTGCAGTAGTCAAGTGCAGGTACCGGCAGAGCACCAGAGTCCGGGACTGGCGGGTGTGGACTATGTGATTTATATCTATGCGGTGAGTGAGCCGGCGAAGAACTATATTGCGAAAGGGGGGTTTTGCGCTTTGGATGGGAACTCGCTGACGAATCCTTTGGCTGGCACTTTGGGGTATAATGCGGCCTTTTACAAGTCGATGACTGCTGAGCAGGAAATCATGACTGCGAGGCACGAAATAGCCCACGCCCTGGCCTTCTCCCCCTCCCTCTGGCCCTACTTCCGCCAGTCTGACGGCACTCTCTACCCCAGCTACACCACCACAGTCACAGCCCGAGGACACAGCGTCAGCCTCCTCACTTTCCCAAAGATGCTGGCGAGGGCGCAGACTGCCTTCGGCTGCAGTGCTATGGTGGGGATGGAGCTGGAAAATCAGGGAACGACAGGCACTTCTGGCTCACACTGGGAAAAGCGACTCATGAGTAATGACTTCATGATTGGGACTATCATCATTGATATGCTTTATAGTGATATCACGCTGGCGTTGTTTGAGGACTCGGGCTGGTATACTGTCAATTATGACTATACGACGCCTACGACTTGGGGACATGGTAGGGGCTGCGACTTCGTCAATCAGAACTGCATTACAGGCGGAGTAGCGCAGTTCCCAGAGTGGTGCACTGCTGCAGACACCAACAACGCCTGCAGCTCCACTCACACAGTGAAGGCTTCCTGCAACTTCGCCACTTACACCAATGCGTTAACCAGCTACTACCAGTACTTCACCAGTCCAAACGACGGTGGACAGGACAGCTACACTGACTACTGTCCCTACGCAGTCCCCTTCAGTGACGGAGACTGCAAAAACCGCGGGTATGCGCCGACTTGGTACTCTCCAACCGCATATGGGGAAAAGGTTTGTGATACATGCATGTGCTTCACAGGGACAACTGTTAGAGCAGGGAGAGTCACCTCTGGAGCTTTACGTGCCCTTTGCTATGATGTCGAGTGCAGTGACACTGTGGCCACTATTACTTTGGGAACTACGAAGGTGGCGTGTCCTGTGGAGGGAGGGCAGTTGCCCAATATTTCGGGGTTTACTGGGTATCTAAATTGTCCGAAATTTTCAGAATTATGCGGCACCCGTCCTTGCATTAATGGCTGTTGGGGCGTTGGCAAGTGCGTAAACGGGGTTTGTCAGTGTGATTCTGGCTACTCAGGAGTGGACTGCAGCATTACCTGCGACGCCAGCTGCCAACAGTGCTCAGGACCAGCTTCAACTCAATGTTCGGTCTGTAACACTGGAGGGATATTGGACGCAGCAAATGGTGTGTGCTCGTATTGTGACGTGACTTGCTTAACTTGTTCAGGACCAGCTGCAACTCAATGTTTAACCTGCGTTTCTCATGCGACTGCAGTAGCAGGAGCATGTCAATGCAGCAGTGGCTACTCTAGAAGTCTCGACAGAGCGACTTGTGTGGCTTGTCACGGCAGTTGTTTGGAATGCTCAGGTGCACTTTCGACTGGGTGCATATCCTGTCTGCAGAATGCAAGTCTCGTAGATGCAATTAGTCCTGGGACTTGTGTTTGCAGTGTAGGTAGGTATATGCAGGCGGACTTCTCCTGTGCGCTATGTGCTGATACATGTGCGACTTGTTCAGGAGCTCTAGTGACTAATTGCCTGAGCTGTAATGCCAATGCGACTGCACAACAAGACGGTTCATGTGCTTGCAATTTGGGTTACTTTCGGACCTTAGCAGAGTGTTCTCCTTGTGAGGCCACATGTCAGTCTTGTACCAGTCTTTCCAGTTGTCAGTTCTGCAAAGCATCAGGCGGAATCGCTTCAGGCGGGTCCTGCAACTGTCCCTCTCACCAATTCATGAGTGCTAATGGAGCGGTATGCAGTGAATGTGAAGCTTCCTGTGGTAGCTGTAGTGGACTAGCAGCTTCCTGTACTGTCTGTTTGGCCAATGCTTCACTCGCTGCGGGCCAAGCTTCTGGCCCTTGTTCGTGCAATACTGGGTATTATAGGAAGCAGGATTCGACCTGTGGACAGTGTGCGGCTACCTGTAAAGAATGCCAAGTGGCAGATATATGCTCTGTGTGTTTTCCAGCCACTGCAATGGTATCCTTATCCGGAATATGTCAGTGTCCCACTAGCTTCTACCTCTCCTCTGACGCACTCTCCTGTCTCCAATGCCACACCTCCTGCCAAGCCTGTTCCGCATCAGGACCCAGTGCCTGCACCTCCTGCAAGCCAGTTTCAGCTACAGTAGTGTCTGGGGCTTGTGTTTGTCCAGCGACTTTCTACCTCTCCTCAGATGGAAGTAGCTGCAGTGGATGTGACAATGCATGTGCGAGTTGCTCAGGGTCTGGTAGTGGAGCATGTTTGAGTTGTTACTCTGGAGGAGTGCTGACGCCTAGTGGAGGCCCGGGGGTTTGTGGCTGTGTCGTTGGGCAATTCTACTCAGCTACTATGGGATGCCAGGCTTGCTACTTCACCTGCAGGACCTGTTCTGGCTCTGCTGCCACTCACTGTATCACTTGTCATTCAGGAACTCCCACTCAGTCTGGCGAATGCCAGTGCTCTCAAGGGTACTATTTCGATAACTCCGGAAGCTGTACACAGTGCTCCGACAATTGCCTTTCGTGCACTACCTCTGCTTCTCACTGTATATCTTGCGATACGACTGTGGCTCAATTAGTGGGTAGCCACTGCCAATGCTTGTCATCAGCTTATCCAGCCGGGGACACTAGCTGTAAGGTCTGCGACTCGACCTGTCTGACCTGCTCTGGAGGGTCTGTCTCTGAGTGTGTTTCCTGCCCATTTAATGCGACCAAGACAAATGGCACGTGCACGTGTAATCCTGGCTTTTACTGGGCTGCTGATTCGAAAGGATGTGGAAATTGTCATTCTAACTGCGCGACATGCACAGGGTCCCTAGCGTCCCTTTGCATTACATGTCACATTAACGCGACCAAGCAGTCTAATGGGACTTGTGTCTGTGATATTGGGTATTCAATGCAGAGTGACGGAGTCTGCGGCCAATGCGCTTCTCAGTGCGCAACTTGTAATAATGCAAATATCTGTCTCAGTTGTAAGGCAGCTGCTACTGTTCAAAACGGCCAATGCGTTTGCCCATCACAGCAGTACCTCTCCCTTGATGGAAGCCAATGTATTGCCTGCGACAATTCCTGTCTAGCATGCAGTGGAGCAGGGCCCAACAGCTGTACGCTTTGTTTCGATCAGGCCATACTCACCCCTGTAACAGGCCCAGGCACCTGCTCCTGCCCAAGTGGGAAGTACTACTCCCCTCCAACTGGCTGTGTGAACTGTCATGCGACTTGTAAAGAGTGCTCAGGAGCATCAGCTAATCTGTGCATTTCTTGCAATTTGGGAGCTGCATTAGCAGGCTCATCTCCTGATGTGTGTGTATGCAGCAGCGGGTTTTACCTCGACTCTGCAGGCAATTGCCCAGCGTGCAGTCTCAACTGCAGGACTTGCTCGAACTCAGCTTCCACCTGCACGTCGTGCAACTCTCAAAGCTCTACACTGGGGAATAGTCTATGTGTCTGTCTGGATGGGTACTATAGAGCTGCTACAGGCAGCTGTCTGCAGTGCGACAGTTCTTGTCTGACCTGCTCTGCAGGGTCTAGCCAAGGCTGTGTTTCCTGCTACCCCAATACAATCCTGGAGTCTTCCCCTGGGGCTTGCAAGTGCACTATCGGGTTCTTTCCCAATACATCTCCGAGACAATGCCAAGCCTGTGCTTCTTCTTGCAAAGACTGCCTCACTGCTTCTCTCTGTTCTGCCTGCACTCCCCCTGCAGTCCTCAGCAATTCCGGGTCCTGCCAATGTCCCTCCAGCCACTACATGGACTCCACAGCCCACATCTGCATCACCTGTGCTCCTTCCTGCAAAACTTGCTCCGACTCAACAGTCTCTTCCTGCCAGTCCTGCTACACCCAGGCCCAGCTCTCCACCACAGCCCCTAGTGCCTGTGTATGCATCCCAGGGACTGTGCCTAGGCCTACAGTGGCCAGTTGTGCAGTGGAGAACTGTGATGTGACTTGTCTGACTTGTGTGGGGATGGGAGGAGGACAGTGCTTGAGTTGTCATGGGAGTGCAGTAGGGAGGACGAGTGTGTTTCCGACGGATTGTGTATGTGCTAGTGGCTATTTTTCTAATCCGAATGCTGCGAACTGCTCTCCCTGCGACTCCTCCTGTCTCACTTGCAGCGGCTCCTCCCCATTCCAATGTCTCACCTGTGCATCTCCCCAAGTCCTAGTCAACCGTCTCTACTGCTCCGACTCCTGCCCCACAGGCCAATCCCCCCAGTCCGCCATATGCACCAGCACCAGCTCTCCAGTTTTCCGAGTTCTCCTCGACCAAGTCACTCAAACGCCTACAGACACTGTGAACAAAGCAAAGGCCCAGGCAGGCAGCACCTCCGCCAGTGACATTAATGACCCTGTGGCCTACTACCAGCAGGGCTGGCTGTTTGACGGAGTGGCAAACTTCGTTGTCCTACCACCCAATTCCGTAGAAAGTGGGAATGTCAGGCTGGATGCTACTCACACAGTTGAAATGTGGGTCAGAAGGGCGGATTTAGCGAATTATGCCTGCTTGTTATCGAAAAACGTGGTAGGAAATCCGCTATTTCGTCTCTGCATTACTGACTCTAACCAGGTTTCATTGGAATTCGCGACTGTTTCCCTGGTAGATGGCACTACTAGGCAAATTAGGGTACTAGTTGGAGGGTCTGTCAGTACTGCCTGGGTAGCTGTGGGGTACAAACTGGTGTTTTCAGCACAAACTGGTACTATAGCGAGGGTCATTTTGAATGGAAGTGTGGTAAATACAGCAACATTTTCTCAGGGACTGTATAAAGACGTGACTGGCGCTGCTGGCACTATGAAGTTCCTATTAGGTGCTAATGTGGATTTCTCATCTGCACTCACCCACTTTTTCAAAGGAAATATCGCAGAACTATCCATTTCCAACGCTGACATTTCCCCTTCGAAGGCCACTTCTTGCAACTGCGCCACCTGCACTACAGGCGGGCTCTGCCTGGTCCCCTGCCTTTCCCAGCAGTACTGGGCCTCTACGAATGTATGCAGACAGTGCCAGTCCAGCTGCTCAGCCGGCTGTCTACGAGACTCGGACTGCAGTTTGAATGTAGACCCACTGTGTTTCAGATATGCTAGTTTCGTAGGGTGTAGTGCCTGTAAGGACCTGGCAAATCTGAATAGTGCGGGAATGTGTGAATGCGGCTCTAATGCGGATTTGGTGAATGGAGGGTGTATGTGTGCCACAGGGTACCAGCGATCTGGTAACATATGTGTTCAGTGTAAGGCCTATTTCGCGCCTTCGGAGGTAAAGGCATATTTCGACGGTTCTTATCTTGCACTAATTCTCCAATTCTCGAGAGCAGTGGCGAGAGCTGCAGTGTCCACCTGCAGCAGTCTCATACTCCCCTCTACCTTGGGGAAGCTCGGCCAGGACTACCAGTGTTCTTGGTCTGCGGATATGCAGACTGCTACAGTGCTGCTAGGCACTGGCTCCAGTTTAATTAACGAAGTTGTCAATTTGAACTATGCGAATATATACTCGACACAGGGGAATTGCACCTATGCAGCTGTGCCGTTGCAGCCAATTGCTGCTTACTCTGTAACGCCTCCAATAGTAACTGTGCGGCTAGAAGCACCCAGGACCTTTTCCCTCTCTTGCAGCACTCTGTCCACACTTGATTTGGACGCTTCAGGGACACAAGGAGGCAAAGGCCGTTTGCTTACCTTCACTTGGACTATTCAATCCTCTCCCTCCCTGTCTTCTCTTTCCCCCTATACCAACTACCCCACCACTATCCCAGTCCTAAGCATTCCCAAAGCCTTGCTTAGTGACACCCTACTTACCATTTCCCTCACAGTCACTAATGCGTTCGGAAGTGTAAACAGCACTACTGCAATTACGCAAGTGACGACAAAGGCCGCAATTACACTACTGATAGACGGAGGAAGTGCTTTCCAGGTCCACTCCGCACAGCAGCGAGTCGTCCGAGCAGTGCCTTCCCAACTCTGTTCCGCCCTTTCCCTGCAGTACCAATGGTCTCTGGTGTCTGCCAGTCCCCCCACCAGCGTATCCTATACTTTCCTCTCCTTCCCCTCCCCTCCGAATGCCATTACTATCCCTGCTCATACACTTTCCCCTGGCAGTGCCTACATTTTCGCTGTGCAGGCCACTGATGGCTCCTCAGTCGGCCAGACTCACTTCAATGTGACAGTGACTCGGTCTCAGTTAGTGGCTGGAATCGACAGAACTAACTCAGACGCAAGCATTGAGAAGTCCTTCACAGTCCACGGAGCACTGTCGTACGACCCTGATGACGGCAGCACAGAGTTAGCTTACATGTGGAAATGTATAGAGGGAAGTAGTGACTGTGTGGATGCTCTGGGAGCGCCTGTAGTGGGCAATGAGCGGAAAGTCGCGTTGGAAATCCCAGTCGGGAAGTTGAGGGCGAATGCGAAATGGAACATTACCTTGACAGTTTCAAAAGATACCCGGACAGCCTCGATCTCCGCACTTATAACCTTCCTCTCCAAATCAGCCTGTGACTTGACCATAACTCGACGCAAACCTGTGCGCGTCAACAGCCACTCCAACCTGCGAATTGAATACCAAGTGGACACTTTTGCAGCTACCACCTTCCAATGGACTCAAACGCACGGCAACACACTGCAGACCTTAACTCCACTCACATATGCCTATTTGGTAGTCGCGGGCACTACTATGACCAGTGGAGCCACTTACGCAGTAAGCCTAATTGCTAGCAATTCTGCAGGGACTACTAGTGCTCAGGTCTACTTCTCAGTGAACTACCCTCCTTCAAGTGGCTCAGCCACTCTGAGTCCTCTATCAGGCGTAGCGCTGTCCACTGTTTTTAATGTATTGGCGAGTGGGTGGGAGGATGTGGAGGGGGACTACCCACTGAGTTACCAGTTGATGTATGCGCACAGGGGGAGAAAAGTGGCTATGGGCAGAGCCTCTCTGAGTGCTTTGAGCAGTGTGAAGATGGCGGGAGGGGCGTTCACTATGGAATTAGCAGTTATTGACTCCATAGGAGGGAAGACAAAGGTGGCTTTGCCCACTATTGCAGTTTCCCCCGCTCTACGCCGGCTGCAGTCTTCTAGTCTGCTGCAGTCCTTCTTGTCTGATACGCTCAACCCTGACTCCATCTTCGCAGCCGTAATTGCCTACTCCAACTCCTACAGCTTCGATAGCCCGTCCTTCGACGCCATCCTCGCCCTGCTCAGTGCCTACGTTTCTCAACTTACTGTGCTGGAAAGCAGTGATGTGGAGGCTGCCATTAGCTGCTATGAGACTTTGCTCGCTCAAAAGCCTACTTTGGAGGTGAAAGCCCTCAACAACTTGGTGCTCTTTATGGCCAAAGTGGTCGACAGAAGTCCGAATTCTCTAACATCTGAGCAGCTAGTCGACCTGCAGACAGCCTCTGCGGCCTATCCAGGCACTTCCCCTGCCTGTTTATCAGCACTGCAGCTCTTTTTGAAGGGACTAATGACTAATTCCCAGGGCGAAACGATGCCAGATCAGGTCCCAACCACCCTCTCCAGCCCTCTGTTGGCCTCCTACTACCGTAGAGTGAGCAGCAGTACACTCAACGGTCTCCAGTTCTCCACAGGGAATTCCTCCATCTCCTTCCCAAGTGACATACTATCAGGCCTCCATATGCCTGCTTTTACCGTATTTGACGTCCAGGCGGTCTCAATATCCACTCCGAACAGTACTTCCGACCAAGTGAATATAACCCTCCTATCAGCTGGCAGCTTCAACGCCTACTCCTTCCAGCCCTCCGGGGCAGCCACTGAACTAGCAGTCAAAGCCCTGCCTGTCCCTATCCTATTTTCAGTGTCTATGAGGAACTACTCTGCGAACCTTACGTATGAGTGTGTGTATCTAGACGACAATGGGCAGTGGGGGGGAAGCGGCCTACAGCTAGTCAGCATTTCCCCGGCTTCAGCCACTTGCAACACGACCCACCTTTCCTCCTTTCAAGTCCGCCCGCACATAGGCTTGCCCAGTACCAGCGTCCCTCCAGCTCCTCAGCCCATTAGTACAGTCAAGGACTGTCCGACTAACTACACTCCCATTATCCTTGTCGCCTCCATTGCTCTCTTCGGCCTGTTTCTCACTGCTGTCCTACGCATTACTAGGATTAAAGTGCACTTGGTAGACAGTGCCAAGGCAGTGCCTGGCCTACCAGAGGCGTGGGAAGAATCCCCCGTGTCGAACCCTAGCAACCATCATTTTGCTGTAGAGAGTGAACCTACGAACAGGAGAAGATACACGTGGAGTGTGAAGAGATGCATGCAGGCACATGGAGTCTTCGGCCTGTTCATGCGAGAGGAAAAGTCGCATTTCTGGGTGAAAATGCTGAAACTGACCACAGTTTTATCAGTGGAAATGTGCGTAATCGGAGCGTTTTACGAGGAAAATGCAAGTGACGAGTCGAAAGGAGCAGGGGAAATCTGGTCGAGTTACAGTCCGACTGATTTCCTATATACTGCGATAGCACTCGCCTGTGGCCTAATCCTTTCCCTTCTCCTCAGTTTACTCTTCTCTCTGTCTGACCGTCTCCGATTCCGTTTCCAAGACTTTGCCTACTGCATGGCCTCGACTGTATGCGTGGTGGTGACTCTGGCGGCTCTGGCTGGGACTGTGTATCAGTGTCTAGCGATATGCTCGGAGGCAGCTGGACACTGGGCTATCAGTCTGCTGCCTGTCCTAGGAGGTGAGACGCTAGTGGTGCAGTCACTGCTAGCAGGCCTGCAAGCCCTACGTAGACCGTTTAGCTAGACTTGGAGTGTCGGTCTTCCCACTTGGTAGGGTCTTGGTCAGGACTGCGCAGGTCCAGAGGCAGCTTGGCAGAGCTGCTGTCCAGGTAGAAGCGGGCTTCCCAGCTGTAGAGCAGGCCGTACAGCAGTCGCTCGATAGTCACTAGCAGCAGATACTCGAGTTCAACTTTCATTACCGCACTTTTCTTTTGGAAATGGAGGGAAATGGCATCACTAGCAGTAGAAAGTTGGGTATCAGGCAAACAGCGAGAATCGCTCAGTCTAAACAGCTGTATATTTAAGCATTGATGAATAGTTGCACCTATTAAAGTGGCTATTTCCCTTCTTAGTGCAAGTTACAATTCAACACTGTATATAAGCTTTTGCAGGCTATTCAGAGTCGCTTTCCCACCTAATCGACCTACTACTGGCAAATAGGCTCTTTATCTACTTTACCTACTCAAGCACTATTTCCACGATCCGCACCGTCCCGTCCCCACAGCCAATCGCCACTCTGCCGTCACTATAGGCGTGGTCTATGGAAAACACTGGCTTTTCCATGTTAGTCAGCACAGCGAAGGGCGTCCAAGTGTCGGAATCCAGGAAAAAGCACTCATTTCCCCCTGAGCCGCCTACTGCCAGCGTAGTCCCTTGGTCTCTTTTCGAGTATTGCACTGTGTAGGCCGGACACACCCGGCCGATATGGGCCAAAGTCAGCGATTTCAGGTGGTCTCCTGAGGAAAGCGACCACATTTCCAGTTGGTTTTCAGGACTGAAGGAAGCTGTTAGCAGTGCGTCTCCGCGAGTATCTACTGAATCTCCGCAAATGTGAGGCCCGTATAGGCTTTTCACCACTTGGCGAGTGCGCAAGTCCCACACCAGCACATTGTTATCCCACCCCGCACTGATAATGCAGCTTTCCTCCTGCCACTTCACACTGAATATGCGATTGGAATGCCCCACCCGCTCCCCTAGTCCCTGCGACAACTCACACACTAGCGTCTTCGTGCCCTCATCATACACCTTGACCGTCCTGTCCTGACACCCAACCGCGAAATGCCCTCCATCCTTCGCATAGTCCAAAGCCAAACACTGGTTCCCCGGCAAACTCATCCGATTCAGTTCCTTCCCAGAAGTCGCATGCCAGTGCAAAATCACCCCATCACAAGTAATAGCCACAATCACATTCTTAGTCTTCGCTGTGAAGCCTGCAGGCCTCCACCTTATCCCTGTGACTGGCATGGCCTCCACTCCTGTGCGACAGTTCAAAGCGCGGATGAACGCCCCGTCTGCCGCTGCAAATAGCCGCACTGTGCCGTCGCCCATGGCAGCGGCGACGTGGCTGTCTTCGTAGCTCCAGCGCACTGAGAAGACCTCGGAGGACCGCTCGCCTAGGGTCATCACTGGGTCCACTCGCCGGGGAAGGGACATATTATGGAGACGGAGAGGCTGCTGGAGAGGACGGACTGTGAGGGGGCAGGGTTCTGGAAGAAGCACTTTGGGTGGAAGCGGGTGGAGCTGCTTTTCCCCACTATTGTGGACTATGTGAGAGAAGAAGTGCGCAACCGGGACGCAGCGCTTTTCAGTCTACTAAGCATTCTGCTCCTCTTTTTCTACGGCTCAGTGCTCAACACCCCAGGCACTGCAGTTCTCTGCACCGAGGGCTCTGAGCAGACTCCCTGGGTCGCTTCCAGTCTACTGTTTCACTGGATCTACGTGAGTTTGTGGATAGCGGAGATGATGGGGAATGCAGAGCGGTACTCCACCTGGCTGTATCACTGCGGAGGACTGTGGGTGGGCTGGGGGTGTGGCTGTCTGACATACGCCTTTTCCCACTGCTCAGTGTCGCTCAATATGTATGGAGAAAACGTGCTTGCGGATATTGTGTTTGTGCTGTTGCTCTCAGTGCACTACTTAGCGGCCTATCACTGGAGTTTGTACTACCTGCCAGAGCGCTGTCGACGCTGGGTGTCTCCGCTGTGCTGGCTTTCAGCCCTAGTCCAGCGTATACACCCAGCTCCGCGGTACCGAACTCCCCTTCAACTCCAAGTGGCAATGCTCCTGGCTCTCTGGGCGCTCCTAGGGCTTTTCCTGCAGGTAGGACCTACGCTTAGAGCCTGCACCAGATCCTAGTCCTCTTCGAGTTCATCCGGGCGCTCGAGCAGGAACTGCCCGAAGTCGCGCAGTACGTCTGGGCGCTTCCCTACGCCTGTGCACTGGGCTGCGGACTCAGTTTCTGCCTGGGGCTGTTTTCAGTGTTCAGCCTATACTACAACTATCGGAAGACACTGGTGGAAATCATCACAGAGGGCTCAAACAGTCCTGCACTGCACTGCTATTGGCAAGTTTCCGCACATGAATCTCTCTTCTTCCCCTGTACTCCCCACCCAGTGCAGTTCATGGCCCACGTCATCTACTTCTATGCACTGCTCTGCTACCTCCTCATTACCCTCTTCTTCGCCCTTCTCAGCACCTGGTTCTACCGCCTGATTTACGTGTTTATTAAGGAACATCCGCTGTGGCTGCCCTTCTTCATAGTCCCGACGGCTGTAAAGCTGCTGTATCTGCCCAGGCTGGCCTACCGGCCGACTGGGGAAATCCGGAATAAGGCCTATTTCGCCTTTTGGGAC
>Ga0247837_1000351_pt1 | contig 96510 bp, 75 predicted proteins | sample LaCtaG_2_FD_187115 | JGI IMG/M metagenome (GOLD analysis project Ga0247837, IMG submission 187115) | Freshwater microbial communities from meromictic Lake La Cruz, Castile-La Mancha, Spain - LaCruzMarch2015_14.5m | ecosystem: Environmental > Aquatic > Freshwater > Lake | place: Spain: Castile-La... | reverse complement strand
TGACGATTCTCGTCTCTGGCACATACCCTCTGTATTCCCTAGTCCTTAGCTCCACCGCCAAGCAGCATCCTTCCCTGTAGTTAAGTCTCAACACTTCGTCTTTAGTGAGTTCTTTGGCTAGTTCAGTCCTTGCAAAGGCAGGCATGACTTCGTAGAGGAACACTCCAGGCAGCCACTTGACCTCTTCGAACACGGGACTGAAGGCAGGACTGGGCAAGCTGCTGGCCACCCAGTGGTACATTTCCACTTCGGAGAGACGGCGGGCGGCAGGGTCGAGGATCAGAGACAAGGCCGCTTCCATAAGCCTTTACGAGAACTGCGGAGAGTTGAGGGGTAAGCAAGGAAAGTCTTTTAAACTATCTATTGGAAACGCTATAAGTCGAGCGAATACTGCACCGAGGCGCATTAGCATCCGGCAAACAGGTAAGCAGTATCTCCCAAGCCCCAGGCTCAATCGTCTTAGCAACCTGCGGCTTCCCAGTGCTGAACAGCACTCCTTCACTGCCACTGCAGTCAATCGTCACTCGCACAGTCGCTGCACTGGTGTTATGCGCTCCGTAGGTGTAAGCCATTGCTGCTTTGTCCTGCATCTGGAAAATCTCCACATTCCTGATAGTGGTTTTCGTCTGTCCGAATTGCTGCAACTCTATTAAAGACGCCTTGTGGTCGAGATCTCTGTCCTGCAGCCGGTCTGCACGTAGCTCGACACAGTCTTTTTCACAGTGGACGGAAAGGACATAGGCTCGGGATTTGCTGGAAAACAGGTCTTTCCCATACCCCCAGCGCTCGAGCCAGGCTCTGACCACCGCTTCCCCCTTTTCCTGAGTTTGGGCTAGCATAAGCTCCACAAATCCTTCGCGAGTCAAGCCTTGGGGAGTGCTGGAATAGGCTTGGAGACACTGCTGGTAGGCGTTTTCCCCGAACTGCAGTCCAGTTTCTAGCAGTAAATCCCTCAGTTCAGCATAGGACATATACCCGGTCATCTCAAAAGTAGCTTTATGGAATATATCCAGCAGTGTCGACCGATAGAGGAAATTGTCCCCTGTAAGCGGCTCAGAGGCACTTTCTTTGCTTTGCTGCATGCGACATCCACTGGAGCAGGGCAATAGGAGGTATCTGCGGTCGGGATGGAGTTCGATTTCGAGCTCGATTTGACGGTCGTTGGTGCGTTCTTTACGCTTGCAGTATCGCAGGCCTGCAGGAGTCTGCTCCAGGATCATCAAGCCCAGGTCCAAATTGGGCCGCTTCGAGAGCACTCCTAGGACTCGCTCGTCTTCTTGGTGTATGGCGATATAGACCCTGGCTCTTTCTTTCGTTGTGAGTACTGAGTACGTGCGGGAAAAGGTGTAGAAACAGTCTCCCTCGTACACCCGCTCAAATACGCCCTTGGTCCGGGCTTCGTAAAAAGGCTTCACTAGGCAAATCGTCACACTTTGGAAATTCTTCAGAAAGTCTTCGTAATTCATCCAAAAAGTGCCGTCGTTTTCATCGAGGACAGGCTTGAGGGCGGATTTCATGCGGTCAGTCCAGAGAGGCGATTTGTCGCTCCAAGCGCCGTCCCATTCGAAATTCCCCCAAGGGTTGCGGATGTTGAGGAGACGCTGGCTGAAGGCTTCGCGGATTTGGATGACTGAGTAGGCATGGCCACCTATTAATCCGCCTTTCCGGTCTTGCCCTCTGCTTTCCGACCATCTATCTTCTCCTGGAGTACTGGCGGATATCAGTGCCGCTTCTTGGTCGAACTGCCGGAGCAGTGGCCACAGCAAGTCCTCTTCCACCATCTCTTTCACCTCTTCACTCTGAAAGTCATACCCCAGAGTCGGACATCCAGTCAAATCCAGCATCCCTTCCCTCGCCCAGCCTCCCTTCAGCAGCATATAGTTCCCATGCAGCTTCGCATATGCCTTTTCCACGAGCAACACCCAGAGTTCATTTCCGTGAGATCTGCTGAAAATAGGGGTGTCGAAGGGTGCACAAGGGAAGTAGTCGTCGATGCTGACTGTTTGCCACTCGCCGTTCTTGCAGAGACGGATGCGGTAGATACCGTAGGGAGTGACTTCGGAGGTGACAAATAAGCGCTTTACGAGTTGGGGACGCTCTGCTAAGGAAGCCAAGGCACACATTAGCCAGCAGTCCCCTAAAAGTCCCTGCTTTATGTCGTTCGGCTCAATACTGTCCAGAAACACCTTATACTCTCCCTTAAAAAACTCACTCGGTCGTCTCCAGTGCACCATCCTGCGTTCCTCCCCATGCGTCACAGACCCAGGTCCCGGCACAAAGTACGGATCCACGAAGTGCTGACACACCGTTTCCCTAAACACCACATCCGGACACGTGCTCACATCTCTGCTTTGCAGTGTCTGTTGGCTGGATTTCGCCCACTCTGCCAAGTTGCGCTCCACAGACTTCAATTCTCTGCCCACTACTGAGTCTGAGGGAGGGTCGTGCAGAGTGAAGGAAAACTTGTGTCTGACCCGAGCAGTTGCAGTCACAATTAGCTTCGCTAGGAGTTTATTGTCCATCGGAGGGATATCCACTGTAACTGAATCTCCCTCAACTCCCTCTATTCTGGCCCCTTCACTGCCTGCTATGTTGATAGTCATACGCAGGATATTGGCCTTTTTGTTGAGGACTTGGAAGACTTGGGAGGAGGCAGTGGGCACTTCGCGGACGAGGAAGATGCCGGGATGCAGCTCGTGGCTGACGCTCGCCATATGTATTTAGCTAGGGAATTTTGAGGTTCAGAGCGTGGTCTACGCTCCAAGCGTCTGGTAGGAACTGAGGGTTCATAGTGGTAATGAAGTGCACCCTCCAGCGCTTAATGAACTCCTTCAAGTCCGGCACCTGCCTTAACACCTCCAGTCCATGCCTATTCACCGACTCCTTTTTCCAGTTCACAGACCCATGCGCCGCCAGCAAATCCGCACTTTTGGCAGCTAAATAAGCCACTAAAGGCTCTGTTATTTCCCCTACTTCGTATCCTTTTTCTGATAGTAGTTCTCTGTAGCCTTCGTTTTCACTGAGGAAGGACAGGACTTGGCCTTCCATGAGGTCTTTGCGGTCTTTGGGCATGTTGCTTCTGTGTCGCTTTAGGGATAAACAGAGTTTGCCGATGCGGGTTACTTCTTCCTTTTGATGGTATTTGTCGCCGAATTCGTTGAGTGGGACTTGATACTCCTCCGCAATTGTCTTTTTCAGCAAGTCACTCATCTTATTCGCCTGTTCATGGCACTTCGCACAGAGAATCACCACATCATGACTCCGATGACTCTTCAGTTTCTCAGGAAAATGCTGTCTATACAGCACAGGCACCACATGATACCTCAAAAAGTGCCTTTTCGCCCCACAAACCACACACTGATTTTCCTTAAACTTCATGTAAAAGTCCGGATCTGCGTAGACGTCGCTGAAGCCTCTGCCGTTTGGCTCGAATTTGAGCTTTATTACCACTGGGTCTGCGGTTATTAGGTCCGCTAGGCCTCTGTCGAGGTACCATTGCGTCTTTTTCTTGTCGCAGTAGCAGAGGACGTCTCCGTCTGGTGCTTGCATTTGGCAGTTTTCGTAGATGTTGTGTTTGACGGTGAAACGGGCACTGAATTCCTCGAATCTTTGCTGTTTTTTCTCGTATTGGGAGGCTCGATTTGTAGCCTTTTGCAAGAGAGATAGGACCTGGGGCAGACAGCGGGCTAGGGGAAGGTCAGAAAGGAGTGATTTGAGGGCGGATTCCTCAGGTTTGGACTGAGCGATTTGCAGAAGGAGAGCAGAGGGAGCGAAGGACTCAGCAGGGACGGGACCAGCTTCCTTATCTCGGAGTTGGCACAGGTCTCGATAGAGCTTTTCAGTGGTTTTGTCTCTCGCTGGAGTCTGGTCGAAGCGTTCTAAACACAGGGAGTTGCACTCACTTCGCAGAGATTCGCGCTGTTGGGGGGTCAGTAGGGAGCAGGTGACACTTTGGAGATAGGGCAAATAGTGGGCGTCTAAAGCCGCGTAGGCCGCCATATCCTTAGGCAAAGGCCGCTGGCTCCAATCCGCCTGCTGCATGCCTCTCTTTTCCTCCTTGGACATAAGAAACTCACAGTACTTTTCCCAGAGCGAGTTCAGACTGAGTGCAGCAAGGCCTAGCAACCGAGCAGCGCCTTGAGTATCATAGAGATTCACAACCCGCAGGCCGAAATCTCGCTGCAGCCAGCGCAAATCATTACTGCAGCCGTGCATTACTTTGAGCACTGCAGTGCTTTCCAGCACTTTCCGGAGCCGCTGGATGTTGCGTTTCCCCAGTTGCAGCGGATCTAGCAGGAAAGTGGCACTTCCGTCACTGATTTGAAGCAGGCAAATGTAGCCTGGGCAGCCTTTCGGCTGGAATTGCTCGATGTCCACTCCCAAATGTGTACACAACTCGAAGTGTTTCAAGGCCTCCACTAAGTCCTCAGTCCGTTCCAACCAAGAATACTGTCCTGCAAACCCCTTCCGCTCGACTCCACAAGGCTCAAACCCTCTCGGCAGCCTCTCCACTCTCTTCCGTAGCGAGTCCCTGCACAGCCACCACACCGCAACCAACACCAGAAGCAAGCAGATTGCCTCCGGCACCATTGTCACTATCCTAAGGTTGGTCTATGATCAGTTCTTCAATCTTCCAGTCTTCGTAGCTACCGTCTGGGAGGTATCTGCGGATCACGAAGGGCATTTTTCCCTCGCGGAGTTCCTTTTCTGCGATGACTAGAGGGTCGGTTTCGTGTGCGCTGAGTTCGACCATCACAGGGGCGTTGCGGGAGATCTGCATGGCGCGGGTGCCGAGGACGCGAGCCCGTTCGTACTTCGTCATGTAGCGGGAGGTGATTCGCTCTACGTTGGACCGGTGCTCCACTCGCGGCATATCAGGGTCAACCTCGCCCTCAATCCCACTCGGAATCACCTGCTCCTCACCCTCTTCCGCCTCTTTGTCCTCCTCCACCTCTTCCGGCTCATCCCCTGACTCCCCTGCACTTTCAGCGCTGGACATCTATTACACCAGCAAAGGCCTTAGACTAGGCTTCGTCCTATTAAGCCGGCGAATACGATGGCCACTGCTGAAGTCAATAGCGTTGCGGTGGAGTTGTAGCTGTCTATGTGGGAACAGAGGGTCTTTTGGACGGGATTTGACTGTAGAGCCAGGGGCGGAGGACTTGGGCGGGTGCACCGGAGGCAGTTCCGCTCTCAGCAGCTTGAGATAAGGCGTGGAAATGCTTTCTCGCAGAAGCTGCCTTCCCAGGGTGGCTTCAGGCACCTTACTGATGCTTTCAGTGAGCGACGCCATAGCGCTGGCTTCCTCCTTCTGCACTACAGGCCTCACAGGGGCCATAGCAGCCAGCACCACATGTCGCAGTGACAAGGGCGTGTCAATTCTCTGTACCTTCAGTGAGCCTCTGAAAGTCTCGGGCAGCGCTTCCTTGACCCTTTCCGACTCTCTACCCTGTCTGATCCGCATGCGATTGGTCGGTTTCGAGCGGGTGGAAAGCCCAGGCAAATCACTACTCAGCATGGAGTTATCAATGACTACTCGAAATCCGGCCGCTGGCTATCGAGCGCTAAAGCCCGTCTCACCGCTTCCTCCTCTATGCGTAGGGACCTTTCCGCTGGGGCGGCTTCAGCCTGCATCTCTGCTAGCTTCTGTTTCTCTGCCTGCTGCTGAGCGAGGAACTGCGACATGTCGAGTTCCCAGTCGGACCATTGATTGGAAAGCAAACTACTGTCGAGGTGTTGAGTCTCTAGGCCGGCTAATTGATCTGTGAGGGAGTTCAGCTGCAGACGCAGTTTGTCCTGTTGCTTTACCTCGGAAGTTGATAGGTCTCGGATCGGTCTGTATAGGAGTTCCCCACGGACAGTGGAGGCAATGTCCAGGTAGAACTCCTTCTCTGCCTTAGTCACAGGGGGACCTCCTGGGCCCAGGCGAAGTCGATTTGGTCCATTGGCACTTTGCTCCGCTTTACCTGCTCAGTGTGCAGGAGGCGTTTGGACCGCTCCACGACCTCTTTCCCCATGCTTGCGAAGAGCTTCGAAGTCTGCAGCGGCACGTAAAACCCTCCCGCAGCTCCCAACTCCTTCAGTATATCTGCACTGGGTGCGCAATATTTCAGGTAGTACTGCGTGGCAGTGACTACAAAGCTCGGGTTCCCTCGGTAGCGCAGTTGCCTAGTGTCCAGAAACACATCAATGTCGTAATAAAGGTCGGAGTCGGAGACCCAGTCCCAGGGCAAGGACCTGTTGAAAGGTCCACTCAGATTTCTCTCAATCACTGAGAAACTGGAGTCGAAATGACGCTCCAAAGCAGTCTGCAGACTGCACAGTTCTTGGTGTATTTTGAGCGTAGACCCCACAAGCGTGCTCGCGACCTCTCGGCTGAACGCGTCCAACACACTGCTTAGGCTCGTTTGATAGTCCGCAGCCATATTTGTTCTGAGCTTAGCTAGTCTAGGACTTGATGTTGAAGGCACCGCCCAGAGCAGTGTTGACGGCTCCAACTTGCTTGGTAGGGTCTCTGCGCAGGACGGTGTAGAGCATGGACCTGGTCATGTTGGCTTGCTTGGGCTCGCTCAGACGCACCCAGGCGAAGAAGCGGTTGGGAATCAGACGGACCACCAGTCCACTCACCAGCGAACCGGCCCCAACCAGCAAGCACACTAAGTGCTGCTTGAAGTCCAAGTTTGACACATTCATCGCAGCTCTGTCTAGTTCTTACCCTCCGAACTCCACAATCAGAATCTGCACCACAATGGTCCCGACCAAGATGATCAGGAACAGCGGGTTGTTGAAAAAGCCCTTGAACACGTTCAGCTCCGTGGACTTGAGTTTGCGGCAGTTCACCTCGTTGAAGACCTGCATGAAGACAAAGGTGTTGAAGAAGATAGTGAAGTGGATGAAGCCTTCTTGGCTGTACTCCTTCTCAGGCCAGCTGGCTTTGACACCGAAGATGCAGGGGCCGAGAAAGAGGAACACCACAAGCCACAGGAGTTGGTAGATGGCAGCGCCGATGATGGTCTTCTTCATGTCTTCGTCGATCAGACTTTCTGTCTTCTTGTAGGGCTTGCGCAGGAGGAGTTCGTCACTCGGAGGCTCAGTGGCAAGCGCCAAAGCTGCGAAGGTGTCCATGATCAGATTCACCCACAGCATTTGAACAGCGGTCAGAGGCGACTTTTCCAGCACTACGGCGCCCAAAAAGCTCATACTCAGGGCCACCAGGTTGACTGTGAGCTGGAACTGAATGAACTTCCTGATGGAGTCGTATATGTTCCGTCCCCACTTCAAAGCAGTCACAATGCTAGCGAAGTTGTCGTCCACCAAGATAATGTCTGCGGCGTCTTTCGCTAACTGTGTCCCTGCGATGTTCATAGCGAAGCCTACATCTGACTTCTTTAGTGCAGGAGCGTCATTTGACCCATCGCCAGTGACTGCGACTACGCGGTTTTCCATCTGCTTGATGCCGGTGACTAGGATGAACTTGTGCTTGGGAGAGGAACGGGCTAGGACGCGGAGTTCACTGGCAATCATTGTGAACTTGTACATGTCTTTGACCTTGGTGGTCTTCCGGCCTTCCTCTTCCTCCTCCAGTATCTCCCCTACCTCTCTCTCAAAGTCTCCACCTTCCATCACAGCATATCTGGACGCATTTTCACGCATGAACTCCGGAGGCAAAATTCCGCATTTCTTCGCAATGCTAACAGCCGTGTCAATATTATCTCCAGTGACCATGCGCACAGTCACTCCCGCCCGCTGCACAGAAGCCACAGCCCCCGGCACTTCATCCCTCACCGGGTCTTGAATTCCGAAAATACCCAACAGGATCAAGTCCTCCTTGAGGAAGTCACGGTTGATTTCTCCGTCCTTCATGTAGACTTCTTCGGAAAAGCTGCCCATTTTGTAGGCCAGAGCGATAGTCCTGAGCGCGTCTGAGGCGAAGGTGCGAATGATGTTGTTCTCAAGGTAGTCCTTTTGGTCCTCTGTAAGTTCGGAAATGCGGCCGTTGCCTTCGTAGATGTATCTTGCAGTGCGGACGACCACCTCAGAAGCGCCCTTGAAGTAGACGTAGTCTCCGTCCTCTTCGTGAGTGATGGAGGCGGACCATTTCCATGCGGAGTTGAAGGGCACGCTGGCGGCTATTGGGTTCTTTCTGCGAATTTCTTCGTAGTCATACTTCCAGCGTTTCGCCAGTGCCAAAAGTGCGCATTCGGTTCGGTTGCCTTTCTGCTCGTACTCAGCGCCTGGAGTGGTGGTTTCTTTGGAGGATTTGTCTTCGAAGTGAGGGTTGTAGACTAGCGAGGCATCGCTGTTGACGCAGAAACTGTTGACTAGCAACTTCTTCAGGTGTTCATCTTCCACAAATATGTCCTTATCACTTTGCCTGACGTCGCTCCTGCCCAGCAAGTGTGTGGCGACCACACTCATGCGGTTCTTAGTGAGTGTCCCTGTCTTGTCAGTGCACACATCCGTGGCTCCGCCCATCGTCTCACAGGCCTGCAAGTGCCGCACCAGGTTCTTTTCGTCCTTCATCTTTTCAACAGAATACGCAAGACTGAGAGTCACGGCAAGCGGCAAGCCTTCAGGGACTGCGACCACTACGATAGTCACAGCGATGATAAAGCTGTCAATTACTCCTCGGAAGCTTTCTCCGTCCCAGGCTCCGCGCTTCGCTGACTCATATATAACGTATAGGATGAGGATCAGGAAGGTCGCCAGAGCCACATAGAACCCGATTTTCCCGATTGAGTCGGCGATGATTTCCAACTTCTTCTGCAGAGGAGTCTCGTCTGAGGCCTCTTGGAGCATGGATTCGGTCTCTCCGGAGCTGGAGTACTTTCCGACAGCGCAGATGATCATAGAGCCGTTGCCTTCTTCAACCTTGGCTCCACTCAGCATGAAGGGGTTGCACTTTTCGTTTTCTTGGGAGAAGGGCTCTTTTTTGACCAGGTCGCTTTCGCCGGTTTTGCTGCTTTCGTCGATTCTGAGACCGTTGGCTTTGATTACCAGGCCGTCTGCAGGGATGATCATGCCAGTTTTGACTCGCATTAGGTCGCCCACCACTATGTCGTAGATCGACACTTCGTGCTCCTTGCCGTCGCGAATGACCGTGCAGGAAACTTCCGCGGTTTTGGCGCTGAGCTTGCGGAACTGCTTGTCCTTCATGTAGTCATTGGTAGCCGTTACCGAGACCACAAGCACCACAGCCACTAAAATTGCCACTCCCTCCAACCAGCCATCGGCAGGGTCCTCGATCATTCCTACAACCAGAGACACGAAGGCAGCCACAATGAGAATGCGAAGTGTAGTGTCTTCGAGTGCATCGCAGACCAGGTCCATGAAGCTAGCGTGTTTGGTCTTCATGGGTTGGTTGTCCCCATAGACCTGAGAGCGCTTCTTGATGCTGGAGGACTCTATGCCGTCAAGGGCGGAGGTGTCCAGGCCGTTCATCAGTGCGCGGTCTCCGCCATTCTTCGCCAGAATGGCGAGACTGCCGCCCGAGGTGATGCCCTCCTGGTTGAAGAGATATCTAAATGGCGCTCACCTCAGCTTGTCTCGACTCACCGCAAAGCCCTGCTGCAGGTGCACAGTCAGCAGCCGCTTCGTCAGACTCGCACGAACCTCGCGGTCGTCCATTTATTATGCCAATGGCGTCAAACAGCCAAAGACACTCAGTAGGTCCAATAGCACTCGCTGACGAATAACCTGTGACCAGCCTTTCCCATTTAGGATAACGGCCCCGGGCCTGAGTCGCCCACCCCACCTCTACTCTCTCGCACTGTTCTAGTCAGAATCAGGCTGTGAAACCCGCAGTCAGGCTTTCCCGTTCAAACTCAAGCGAACTCTATGCCATGGCCGAGGCTTAGAGTCTATCCTTAAAAATCGCCAGCCCCTTGGCCGCCAGTTCCTGCTCGAACAGCCGTTCCTCTTGCTGCAGCAGTTCCCTCATCCTGGCTCTGCGCAGCAGCAGCAGTTCCTGCTTGGCAGTCGTCACCTCGAACTGGATGTTTTTCTGCGTGTGGGCGTTTTTCTGAGCGACCTGGAACTCTTGCTGGCGTTCATACCACGAAGAGTTGTTGGCAATGCTGCGCAGTCTGGGTAGAAATCACTGCTTGCTGTAAGAGTCAGCGGCCTGGTAGCGCTCGTCTAGTCGGATGCGCTGTTGAATGGACCAGTCGGGGTTATTCATTATGCCGGGGCTTTGGCTCAGATGGCTTCTCTGTAATAATAGATGGCTACAGTACGCCTTGTATCCAAAGAAGGCACTCACATTGACCTGCCCAAGGACTTGGCGGTCAAATGCGGACTTTTCAAGACCATGCTAGAAGATGCGCCTGATGACGAGGAGTTGCCCGTGCCTAGTGTGGGCGAAAGCATCATGCACATCGTGATTGAGTACCTGCGGCATATCAGCGAGCCCGGCTACGCCAAGCCCAACATCGAGCGCCCTGTGAAGAGCAACAACTTCGCAGAGCTGGTGCCCGCCTGGGAAGCCGAGTTCACTAACAAGGAGTACACTGTGCTGTGGGACATGGTGAGTGCAGGCGTGTTCCTGGACATGAAGGACTTCTACGAACTGGCGGCAGCCAAGCTGGCGAGTGTCATCAAGGGCAAGACGGCGGAGGAGATAAGACAGCTCTTCGGAATCGTCAACGACCTGACGCCTGAGGAAATCGCCAAGATCCAGGAGGAAAACAAATGGGCGGACGAGCTTTAGTAGTTACAGCCTCTACCTCTGCGCCTTGACTGTGGGGGAGGTCTCTTGTGCCTGAGTTCACACAGGTGAGCTTGCTGTGTTGTAGCGATGCCGAATTCCTGATCCAGATACAGTCCGATAAGGCTCATTTTCAGTGTTTTCCTCTCTAATAACGCATAGAGCTGGCACCGAATAGCTCTACGTCCCTTTGATTACTTGGATTTAAGCCAATCCCGCAGTCACTAATACATCGATTCATATATACACCTATCTCTCAGTCTACATACTAGTCCACAATTGAACCTCCCGCTTTCTTCGAGCCCTCCACTCCTATCTCTGCGTCGGCTACAGCCACATTGCGTCTGGGAGGGATAGGCACTTCTAGCCTTGCCAGGCGTTATAATGGTGGACCCCTTTGCAAAGAAGCACTTCTCGCTTAGCTTCGGAAACGTGCTTCCAGACACTGAGAAGGCGAGGGAGTATAAAGCCAAGAAGGACGCTGAGGAGCGACGGCTATTGGAAGAGGACCAGCAGGCCAAGAAGCGCAACGAAGACCGGGAGCAGAAGCAGAAGGCCGAGCGGCAAGAGCAAGAGCGGCAGGCCCGGCTTGAAGAGCACAAGCGCAAAGAAGAAGAGCGCAGGCGCAAAGAAGAGGAAGAACAGCGCAGTCGCCTCGAAGGCCGTCTCGAGAAGTTCCTCAAGGAACTCAGTGAAGACACCACCGCCAGTGAGTTCAGTCTGGCGGGGCTGGACCTGGGACCTGTGCGGTGTCGCATACTCGCGCACCAGTTGAAGCACAATCGAAGCTTGAAAGGACTGCACTTGTGTAGGAAGCAGATTGGGGACGATGAGGGGGAGGAGCTGTTGAGTAAGCTCAAGTCGAACCGCTGTTTGCAGAAGTTGGAACTGGAAGGGAATATGCTGGGGCCGAAAAGCGCTCGGAAATTGGGCGAATTGCTGGCTGTCAATGACCAAATCCGTGTACTCGACATCGAAGGCAACAACCTCACTAATGGCGCTCAGGACCGCGTTAGTTTTTTCGCTATTTCAGATGCTATAAAGAGCAATACAACTCTGTTGTCTCTGAACCTCTGCTCCTGCTACCTGGACGAACAGTGTGGGCAAGTCTTGGTGGACGCTTTGATGCAGAACCACACTTTGATCAACTTGGATGTGACTGGGAATAAGCTGCGGTTGGAGCATGTGAGGGAAATAAAGGCGAAACTGGAGGAAAACAAACGAGCATATGACGAGGAGCGGTTCAGAGAATGGGAAGAAAGGAAAAGGATGTCCGAGGAGCAGGAAGCCACGGAAATGATCGCGACTGTCGTGGAGCAAGAGGAGTTCCGAGACAAGCATCGCATGGTGCGGGAGAAGATGGAAAGGGAGAAAAGAGACAAGAACTGGCAGGAAGAGTCCATGAAGCAAAGACACGAAGAGTTGAAGGCCATGGAGAAACTGGTGAAGGCTGCCAAGTTGCGGGCGGAAGTTTCCGGCAAGAGAAAGCGCAAGAAGAAGCCGGGGAAGAAGTAGTGGAGAGCTATCAGACAGTTAGCGCTGGACGGGTCTTCGTGCTTCTGCAGTCTCCATATAATAGGGCTTGTGATGGGGTGAGCGAAGTCGAGCATGCGGGGGACGGTAGAGCGCCCGGGAAGGGCGGGGCGCAGGAGCAGGGGAGTCAGACGCAGACAGGTCACTTAAGACAGTGCTTGGTGTGTAGCAGGGCTCTGGACTGCTTGGTGCTGGGGTCTGTTCGAGAAGGTCGAGGAAGCCGAACCAGCCGTAGGGTGTGGGACTGGAGACGCCCTCAGGCCCGGCCAAGGCTCGTAGACGTTGAAGCGTGGCTTCGATGGCGCTGGTATTCATGGGTGTGTGGGGTAGTTATTATGGGCCGGCGTCTTTCCTTCTCTCTTTGAAATCGCTTTGTGAGGGCGCCTTTCAGGCTTTGGGACTGGTTGGAGAGTGCAGAGCTGCAGTTGAAACTGTCCGTGTGGTCTTTCAACTAGCGGTTGCAATGTGAAAATTGCCAATTTACTTCTCTAAAGTCCTGCAGCGGAGACTACTTCCGGCCTTGGAAAGTGCACTGCAGTCCATGTGCAGAATTGGCATGAAAGGACTTACTGGCGATCACTGCAAGTTTGCTATAGCTTCAAAACAGGAGGGAAGCTAGGGTCCTGGGTAAGTTCAAAACCCTCCTTTGTCAATTCCTTTTTGCGTACAAAGAGTCTCATTTCCTTATAAAATGCCGCTGATTGGTGTTTCTAAGCATTCCTGCAATGCTAACAAAGAGTGATTTGCAGGTCTAGTAGTTAGATAAATTACTGCTTTCAAGCAGACTGCAAGGCTGAAATCTGAGCTACGAATTCAGCGGAAAGTCTATTATTACCCTAACGCATGGGAGAAAGACCCTCTACGGGCCTATACACCAACAAGCAAGCCGGGCCGTGGAGTGCTGGCAAGCAGAGAAAGCAGCCCACCAACAGCAAACGAGGACTGATCCTGGCGCTTTGTGGCGACCCCAAGGCCTTCCTCTACTACAAACAAGGACATTTGCTGGAAAAGAAACTGCCCCGCCTGAGGAACAGACCAGAAAGTGAGGACAAAGGCAGGTCTCTCACCCCTGTCCTGCAAAAGCCTCGAAATCTACCTAGGTTTTCCTCTCCGTCCCAGGAAAAACTGCCTCAATCCACTAGAGACCAACTCTTCCGGAGAGTCGTAAAGGCCTGTGTCAACACTCCCTCCGCCAAAGACTTGGAGTCTCTAATAGACCGAGAGAGACGCAGTGAAAGCGCTTCTATGCGAGTATGGAAGCGGGGGCAGGACCGGTTCAAGCGAATTCGCGCCTACGACCCAGACCTACTCGTGCCCTTGTACTTCCTGGATAAGGAGACTGAAGCCTACTACGAAGCTGAAGTGCTGCACACTGCGGAAAGCAGGCGTGCAAACGCCTCCCCAATACAGCGCCTGCTGAGGCCAGCCCGCAAGTCCAACCTTGTCCTAGCTAATTAATGGAGGAGGCGGAAGACGAAGCCACGCGGCAGCGGCGCAAGCAGGCGGAACTGGCCGAGTCCTTCGAAGTGAACTCCCGGCTCCTAGACACAGTTCACGATCTGGAGTTCAGCGTGTTGGAGTCGCATAGAGACCTGGTGAGATACCGGCGAAGGGTGAAAAGGTACCTGGCTCGCCTCGCTGGAGTGCTGGAAAGGGCGGGGTACACAGTCCAGTCCCTGCCCCAGGCTTTGTTCGCTGAGGAGTTGCGGGAAGCCAGCATCACGCAGCAGAGTGTGGAGGAAGAGGACCTCAAGCGGAGGAAGCTGAGCAGACCCAAGAAGACTGAGTAGATGTAGCAGTCTCTATTGGGAGGACTTGGAGTAAAGGGCGGGTTGTAGTCAAGGAAATAGGTATAAGGAGGGAAGTGCTTGTGGGAAAGGAGAACTGTGACTTAGTGGGAAGTGTGCCAAAAGCCGGGGTCAAATCCCTGAAGTCACAGCAATTGGACGCTCATCCGACAATATTCTATATGGCGACCGATCTCCTTCCTTCACTTTCCCCAGTGGAAGTGCCTCCCCAGTCCTCTGAATTCCCCAAGTCCGGCCGTCTCTCTGACTCCACAGGACTGTTTCTCTCCCCAGTCCTGCGCAAGTCCTGCACTGCTCTGCAGTCCAAACTCACCCGACGCCTATCTTTCTTCGACACCAGACCTCCCTCAAATGACGGAAAAGAAAGCGAATTCGGGAAAAAGACGCATTCAAGGAAGCGAGTGAGTCTGTTTCTGCCCCACACTCCTTTCCCAGGATTCAATCGACTGGACGACCACTTGACAAGCAGGAAAAGCAACGCTCAGCTCCGCGAAGAAGTGACTCTACTGAAAACACTAGGAGTGAAATCGGACTCAGCTGTGCCTTCAGAACTGCATATCTTCAAAAACCGCCCAACCACTCACCTCGTGATGACTACTTTTGACCTCTGGGGCCCGAACCATGCGAAATCCGCGTTCAGGTCGATGGGCTATTCGGAGGCCTTCACTACGATAGAGTGCAGGGATAAGCGGGAAAGTCTGGCGCTGGAAAGTGTGCTGTCGGCCAAGTTCAACCCTAGGATGGCGGATGATGTTTCCACTATGAAGGCGCTAAATACGCCTATGGTCAGGACTGGGAGAGTCAAGTCCGCTGTGAGGCTGGGGAAGAGGGAGGTGGAGCAGGGGAAGTCGCTGGCACTGCAGTCCATTCTGCAGAAATGCGAGGAACTGGAGGAGGAAAATAGAGCTCTGAGGAGAAGGGTGGGCCAAGTGCACCTCCGCAGGAGTAGGCAGAGTAGGCCTAATGTATAGGACCTAGTTACGCCGTCGCACTGTCGCTGGTAATCCACGGGTTTTCCTTCAAGATCTTTTCCTCCATTTCCGGCGTCAAGTCCTCGGTGATGTTGTATCTCTGCTTGAGCTCCTCCACCGTCTTGCCTTTGAACATCGTTGCGATCTTCGCACAGCACAGGTCGAAAATTCCCTTCGCGTCCATATAATTCGCCGCCATCGTCAAGTCGACCAAGACTTCCTCCTCCATGCTATTGATGAAATCAGCGTGCCACGGCTCCGTCACTGCCTCTTCAATGCGGTCACTGGCGAGTGGCTTCTTGATCAACTGTGGCTGAATGTAGTTCTGACGCTCACAGTACTCCATCAGCTTGCGAAGGATCGGCTCAGTGACACTGGGCAGGGGGATTTCCTCGAGGATGCCGGAGTCGTCGGTGATGCTTTTGATAAGGACGCTCATATCTGCAAGACGCGCGTCAGCGCTCACTTTAGCGCCTTCCTGAGTCACCAACTGCAGCCGTGCCTTTGCCTCTTCCTCTGCCATTAAAATCTAGCAGGGACTATTTCTTCGGATCAGGCCTTATGTGCAGACATGGGAGGGGATGGGGGTTTGCAGTGGAGATAGGCGTAGAGACTCTATAAGAAGTCTATATAACTGGGCAAGTTAGTGTTTGTATGTAGGAGTGAGTGAGTTCTGTGGGAAAGGAGTGAGGGTAGAGATCTGGGGCGAACTTGAGTGTTTTACCGTGATACAAGGGTAGTAGTGTTCGCATTTAGACAATTAGTGCAACTAACAAGTCGCAAAAGCAATATGTACTGCTTTACTGTCTTATTTCCCTGCAGATAGACGCAGCTATAACTAAAGTGACACACCGGAAGTGTGCAGCACCAGACTTATCTACACATTCCCCACCCCTCCAATCTCACTACTCAATTGCGCATATAGCTAGCAGCCCAGGGATACACCGCTCTCAACACGACTTCCCTCTCTTCACTGACCTGAACTGCCCTGTGCGCCCACACTGCCAACGCCTGCATCAGTCCTTCCAGCACTTCCTCACACCCGAGGTAATCCGCCAGTGCGCAGACTTCTGCATAGAGCTGAGGGTCCTGGCCTGCAGTTTCCCCCACGTCTCTACACTCAGTGACGAGCGCTGCAGTGAGGAAGTGGAGTGCGGAGGAGGGGAAAGGCAGGTGGAGGACTGTGGTGTCGCAGCAGGCTGGAAGGTGCTGTAGGTAGGGGGAGGCCTGGATCAAGACCTCTGGCACACTCCGGTCCAAGCCATCACTCGTCTTCACCCAAACGCGCTCTTCGGAATCCATTTTCTGCGAAAAATACTAAGAAATGAAGCAGTGGCTGTGGAAAAGCAGTTCCTGCCTATCTCCCTACAAATCGAAGTGCACGGCTTTTACCTGTCAGAAAGCACTGAACTGAACATAGATGTGCTGAAGTTCCGATTCACATACACATCTGGCTTCAACTATGTAGACTGGTTCAATTCTCCAAAAGCCAGATAGTCACTTATTTCCTCCTCAATCCATCTTCTACACGTCTACAGGAGTGCGCAGCACAGCAGCAAGGCGCAACATCTTCTCCGCCAAGTCCTCTTGCCTGCCTTCTATCGTCTCCAGCAGTCTGTCCGTGCACGCGAACTGCGCTTCCAAGAAGGCTTCTTTCCCTTTGAGCGCGTTAATGATGCGGTCCAGGTCGGGACTGAGTCCAGTGGGCAGCTTTTCAGTGGAGGCAGTGAGAAGCTTCTGCGTGATTCGCGGGTCCGGAGACTCCACATGCAGAGGAGACTGCAGGGAAGACTCGAAGGAAACGTCCTCAGTGGCAGGGTCGCTGAACTTGGGCGGCTTGGACAGGTGCAGGATCTGGGCTGAGAAAGTGAGTGGGCCTTTGCGGGTCTGCGGAGTGATGAGGCCGGCCGGGGGCTCGTCGTGGCTGGGTTCTTCATTCGTACTGATTGCGAATTGTTTGGGCTTGTTGTACTTTTCTCGAAGTTTGGCCCAGTGCGCTTCTTTTTCGGGGTCATCCATATCAGCCCGGAGGATCTTCATCGCCTTTTCGTTGGGAGCCTTCAGACCGATTGCGTCACTCAGGGCGTCTGTGATGCTAATGCGTCTCCTGGGGTTGCGGACGTACGAGTTCGTAGTCTTGATTTTCTCCAGAAAGGCATTTGCAGAGGGCTGCTGAGTAATGATTTGCTCAGGCACTTTGTCCATCGCCGGGTCATGTATGAGCGACAGCGCATGTTGCTTGGCTTCAGAGTTCTTCAAAGTCCTCAGTCTCGCAGTTTCAATAACCTCCTGCGCCACTTGCGGGAACTCCTCCATCATCGACCAAAACACCGCCTTCGACATAGCCAGTAGTTCCGCAATCGGAGAAGCGATTTGCACTGTGTAAGTGCGTGTAGTGTTTTCCAGTATCTCCGATTCTCCGAAGTAACTGCCCTGCACGTAGGTTTTGAAGGCGATGCCGTTGGAGGCTTTGAGGTTCACTCGGCCGGTTACGAGGAAATACACTTCGTCGGCGTACTCGCCTTCTGCGAACATCAGTTCTTCGCTTTTGAAAGTGATGTGCTTGAGAGTAGGCACGATGTAGGAGATGAAGCCGGGGTCTTTGTCTTGGAAAAACACCACTTTCTCGACTATTTTCTTGTGCATGTGGAGCGATATTTCCGTCCTCAGAGAGGCAGGCAGCTCTTTCAGCAGAGAGTCGTGGCTAAACCAGGAGTACACATTTTGTTCATGATTGTGCAGAATGTGCCGCTTTATTTTCCCCTTCAAGTCCCTGGGGATGTTCGAGTCCTTCACGAATTCATGCAGAGTCGATAAGCGGGTTTTCAGATTGGCGCTGCGAATATCCATATTTTCCATAATAGTTGACAAATTGCTAATCGTGTAGGAGTAAAATCCGACTCCGAAGCCCATCAATATAATGGCGAATACCCTTTCATTGAGAGTGCGAGCCGCGATATCCCCATACCCCACAGTCGTCAGCGTCGTAAACACGTAATAGACTGACAAGATGTACAGCTCCATGTTAGGCTTGTTGTTGTGACTGTAGCGAGTTACCCAGGTGTCAGGGCTGAAGTCGTCTAGTTTGGCGAGGAAGAACCAGAAGCAGCCCGTGACATGTACTAAAATGATGATAGTGACTGCGAAGCGCACCAAGCGGACAATGCCGTTGTTCATCTTGAGGGTGTTCATCAACTTGCGCACCAGAGAGTTGGACTTGAATGCACGAGTGAGCTTTATTAGTCTGAAAACTCGCAGTAGACGGTACATCCTAGGCACACGCAGGAGCCGGATTAAGCGGTTATAGTTCTCACCTCCGCTTGCACTGGTGTCGACTCCAGGGAAGGAAATGTAGCTGATTGGTGCACAGCCAACTATATCCAGCGTTAGCCAACCCTTCGCGTACTTCTTCCCGATCACCTTCCAGTTCACTATCAAAGTACCGTCTTCCTCCTCATATGCACTAAAGAAGGTGAGAAAAATGTCGCACATAAACACCACATCCGTGCATATGTCCATTATGAACCACGCGTCCTGCACGTCGTCTATGAAGCAGATGCGGTAGGGAGTCACTATCGCGGTGTAGAGCAGCACAAAGATCATGAGGAGCGCCCAGTACTTCCGTAGGGGCGAGTTCGGAGGCATAATCAGCCTGGGAACTCTTTGAACGTCCTTGTCAGCAGACGAGTGGTTTTGAAGACTGCTGTCATACTCCTTCCTGGCCGCTCCAAAAATCTGTATATCCTTGGACATCTTGTTCAGTCTCCCTAGTATGCGCGAGATGTTCCTCACTCTGGCCCACAGGTAGAGAATTCGCTCACGCTCGACTCTAGGCTTGTCCTCTTTCGAACTTTCACTGCTGTGGCTGCTCACGCTCGCTTCCGGCTCCACTGCCTTCGCTTCCTCTATCAATGGTACGACTGAAGTCGCTCGAGAGTGCCCGGGAGTGGCCATACTTTATATGACCGACTCGGAGGTGAACTTGATCAGGGAATACGAGAACATCATCAAGACTATGAAGGAGCAAATCACTGTGCTGAAGAACAAAGTCAGTCCGGCACTCTCGAGGCCGGGCAGTGTGGCCTGGGAGGAACTGCACAGAAAGGACGACGAGTTGCGGGCGGCCACTCGACAAATCACTGATTTGTCCATGGAAGTTGACGACTTGGCCGAGTCAAACCGCAAACTAGCCTCAGAGCTGAAGGCCTATGAGTACGGCATCAACCAAGCCACTCAAATGACCCGCAGTCAAATGCAACAAAAACTCCTGTAATCTCCACACAGAGAAAGCGAACTTCAGCGTGCCAAAGCCCAAGAAGAAGTGCAGGCACTGACTCTGCTGGTCAAGGAAATGCGCGCCCAGGCAGTGGACAGCAGGGCGCGACAGGACGGAAGTCCATCAGTGTCAGGGGACTTCGATAGAGATGTGGAGGTCTATTTAAGACACAAGGATGAACTGAGCCAGACGCAAAATACGAGGACTGCTGTATTGCAGAAAAAGGTGAGTTTGCTGGAGGAGGAAAATAGGGAGTTGAGGGATCAAATAGAGGCTTTGGAGAGGGAAAGGAGGGACTTGCTGGAGCAGCTGAATAGTCTTGCGGACAACTCTTCCTTCGAAGAACTCAAAGAGGCAATTGAGCAGCTGCAATCGGATATCCGGGAGAAGGACAGGCTAATTGCAGAGCTGCAAGGGAAACTTGGAGCGAAAGCAGACCCTCGATTGGTAAAAAGCCAAATGCAAAGCAGCAAAGAGCAGTCCAGGCCAGTTACTAGGCCGCAGACGACCAAAGCCGCACAGAAAAGCCCTCTTTGGGGCGATATCCGTAAGGAACTGAATCGCAACTTGAGTCCAAGGAGTGTGTCTTTGGAACAAAAGATGATTTCCCTCAAAAAAGTGCAAACCGAGGCGAAGCCACAAGTAAAGCCTATTGGCAGTCCCGATTTTATGGCTGATTTGAGTCGGAAGTACGAAAACATGCTCGCGAAGTATGAACAAAAGGCTTCGAGTCGAGTTCACGGGAAGGAAACGCAGCAGTTGAATGCGATTAAGGAACAGTTGGGAGCCACAGGCAAGCAACTCAGCCAAATGCCTGCCAGACCGCCATCCAAGCAACTGCCGAAGAAGCCTGCAGACCCTCGAGTGCTGCTCCACCACGGTATCAATCGTCGTAAGTAGCGACCTCGGTGGTAATATGGCAGTCCGCAGAGTCCTGACCCGAGCCTTCGGAGCCACTGTCGGCGACACCTACTCCGTGCAGCGCACCTTTACAGCGGGAAACGTGCAGACTTACGGCGATTTGATTGACGACCACAATGACGTGCACTTCAGCCACGAAAAAGCAGTCGCCACTGGCTTCTTCTCAGGCCGAATTGCGCATGGAATGCTGGTGTCCTCTCTCTTTTCCCACCTCCTCGCCAAGCACTACCCTGGCACTATCTACATGGGGCAGACTCTGAAGTTCACGAAGCCTGTGTACTTGGAGGAACTGGTGGAAGGGAGAGTCACGATCAAGTCCACACAGCAGTCCAGGAAAGGACTGAAGTGCCAGCTCTCCACTACTGTGACGAAGGTGAAGGAAGGCAGTGTGGCTGTGGAAGGGGAGGCCACGATATTGATTCTGAACAGCAGTAAGGACTAGAGTTTCAGCCAGTACTTAGCGTTCCCAGCGGAAATGGATATTAGTAATTTTAAGCATTGCTGTGGAGCAGATTGCTCAGCAAGGTACAAGTCCAAGTAAGCAACAATCTGATGATTGTGCTAATCTATGGTAGATTTCTTCCTTCTCGTTGCATTTCCAGTGAAAGCCGCGCCCATCCACGCAGCCTTTCCATCCTTATAATAGAAATGCGGAACCAGAGAGAGTCTACCCAAGTCCCTACTTCGTTCCTTCAAAAGACCTACGATATTCTCGAGAATCCCGATCTAACCTCTATCATTTCCTGGAACGAGGCAGGGACGGTCTTTCTTGTCAAGAACGTCACTGACTTCTGTGACGAAGTGCTGCCTGTGTACTTCAAGCACAACAACTACGCCAGCTTTGTCCGCCAGCTGAACATGTACGACTTCCACAAGGTGCGCGAGGGCAGCTGGGACAACGCCTTCAAACACCCTCTGTTCTTACAAGGAAGGGCAGACCTGCTCAAAGAAATCAAGCGCAAGACCTCTGAAAGCCACAGCAACATCGTCCCTACCAATGTACTGTCGAAGACTGACTGTGACGACTTACTGCAGAAGCTGTATGCACTGCAGCGCAAACAGCACCAAATGGAACTGCAGATCCAGAGCTTGGAGGACCGCAACAGTGAGATACTAGAGTACAACAAGACGCTGTTCCGGGAGCTGTGCTACTACAAGGACAGGGAGCAGAAGATTGAGCGCATGCTAATGGTCTTCGCTACTTTTATTCAGAACTTGGGCGGACATCGCAAAGAAGGGGAAACCGACGTGCAAGACCTGATCCGAGCCCTCGGCACCCAACAGCGCACTCCCATGCTAAGAGACCAGGAAGTCTCTGAGGACCTGGACGAAGTGACAAAGAAGCACAAGTCTGAGCCTGTGGACGACCTCGGCCCAGAACTCTTCGACGAAGACCTCGACTTCCTGCTAGGGTCACAAAGTTAGTCTGTTCGTAGCGGTAGGGATGGTGCCAATATGCTCAAGTCGCGCTTGTATGAGTATCTGAAGCAGTACTTGGGGGAGTACTTGTATGGCTTGGAGGAGAGTCAGCTGGACGTGGCGCTGTTATCAGGCCGACTGAACTTCTCAAACGCGAACTTCAAGCCCTCCAAGGTGAATGAACTGCTTCTGTCCCTGGGCCTCCCAATCACCCTGAAAGCAGGCTTCATTGGCCGTCTGCACGTCCAATACCACTACCTTTCCATGCTTTCCAACCCTATCGAAGTCACTATTGACGACCTTTTCCTGGTCCTCGGCCCTATCCTCATGCCTGCCACTGAGCCGGCAGAAGACCGATTGGACACTTTCGCCTCTGATGAGGAGTTGTCAGGGGAAAATAGTTTACTGCAGGCGGGGAACACTATTGAAACGGGGCTCAGTGACGAAGAACTGGTGCCTGAAGACTTGAGCGTGGCGGATTTGCAGGGAATTCATGCGAGGATGAGAGGGAAGAAGCAGAGTGCGTTGGAGCAGGGCAAGTGGGGACTGAGGCAGGAGATACTGGCGCCCACCACTCACACAGGCAGCCTCGCAGCCTACCTGCAACGAGTACTCAAAACGCTCACTTTGGTGGTCAACAACTTCCACATCCGCTATGAAGACGACATTTACCCCTACCAACAGCCCTTTTCCTGCGGAGTCTGCCTGACCTCGCTAGTCCTCAAGTCTGAACAGACTGCGGCCTCTTTCCCCTACGTCAACTCCTCGGAACTAGCGTCGGAAAAGCCTCGCAAGGAAGAGATCTGCAAAAGCTGTGCTGTGCGCAGTTTCTCAGTCTACCTGAACCCTCTCTCCGGCCTCCTAATCCCCACATCTCTATGGGAAGCCACACTGTCCTCCCCTATTGGTATCTTCGACGCTCTGCCCGCCTATGAACTGAGAGACTTAATGCTGCAAGAAGCCCAATCGGCCTGCAGTCTCCTAGCGCCTATTTCCCTCAAGGCAGCCATACGGCTGAAAGAGAAGGGAGTGGCTGTGAGCTTGCCCCTGCCTGTATTGCGAGTTCAATTCACTGCGGAAATGATGGCCTGTGTGCGAAGCTTCCAGGACTATGTGGCGGGTGTGAAGCTATGGGGACATATACGGCGCTATCGTCCCTGCGAGAAGATAATACTCGGACTTAGCGTCGGAACTGTGCCCAAACGCAAGAAAATCGTAAGGAAGTGGTTTCTATACGCACTCCGCTTCATCAAATGCAAACAAAAACTCATCCAGCTGAGCACCACCCGGCCCAAGTCCACTCCTCAAACCTACCCTCTATGCAAGTCTTCCTCTGTCTCTACTGCACCTGAGTGCAGTAAGGAGAAACGCACGCTACCCAAGTGGCTGCTGGATTGTGAGGCGCAGGTGAGGACGGAGGGACTGGAAGTCACACTAGTGACTGAGACAGCGGGAGAGGTGAGGCTGGCTGTGGGACATATTGGAGTCAATGTGGCGCTGGGGAAAAGGAAGGTCAGTGGGGAAGTGATGGTGGGGGGAGTGGAAGTGGATATGGAGATACAGGGGAAACATTCGCAGTTAATCACTATTGGAAGGACGAAAGAAACTGCAACGAGTACAAATGGGGGAAAACGCCACGCTCAGGAGCAGGCTTTTACCTGCGTTTTCACCTACTTCCCCATATCTCGCAGACGCAGAGCTCTCCCCCTCCCTTCCACCCTGCTCTGCGACGCCGAAGGCACCATCGGCAGTCTCTCCCTCACCTACACTCCCTCCACCGCCAGCCAACTCTCCTCTTTTCACCTCAGTTTCTCTCCCTGCCCTCCCCATGCCCTGACTAGCAAGCGCTGTGGCCAGTCTCCAGTCTGCTCCCTGCAGTCTCGCTGGATTCGCTTAGCGAATTCCCTCGACTCCTCCCTCCAGTCCTCCTGTCTCTCCCTGGTCTTCTCACTAGGCCAGGTCTCGCTCACTCTGCGTGATGCGGCCTGTGACTCTGTGTGTGAACTGCAATACGCAAGTAGTCCTTTGACTTTCATCAAGGATAGGACTCAGAGCACGGCTTCGGCGTTAGGACTGAGTCTCACGACCAAAAGCACTTTCAGTCTTCTTGTGAGTTTTCTCACGGTGAGATATACGTAGAGTCTGCGGCTGAGTCTTGGTCCGCTCTTCACCTCTTTCCACTAATCGGTTAGCTCTCATACTCCCATAATGTACGAAGAGCCTGAGGACGATTTCTTGGCGCAGGCACAGCGCAAGGCCAAGAAAGCCTTTTTGGTGGAGGAAATCATCGAGCAAAGCTACTCGCCCATCCTGTTTACCAAGTTCTGTGAGGGACTGAAAGGCACGGATGTGGACGAGTACACCTTCGAGGAACTGCAAGGCATAGTGCGCAGGTTCAAGCTGAAGTACAGACCGGGACAGGCAGATGAGGTGGAGGAGGAGGAGTCCCCGCCTCAGCACAGGGAGCCACAGGCCGATAAGCCTTCAGAAGACACAGATTTCCCCACTACACCTGCCTATGAACCTGACCACGAAGCCACTGTCTCCCCTCCAGCAGACCCTAACACCTACTCCGATCCTTCCCCCACTGACCCAGAAGAGTCGAAAACAGCCTCAGACGTCCCTCCACAGGCTGACAGCAGCGGCAGTGATGACGAGCCGCCCGGCGAACTGCCTCCTCCGTCCTCTCGCCCAGGCACTGACATCTACTTCACAGGACTGAATGTAGAGCCTATGTTCTCAGAAGCCTACCCTGTGAATGCAAATTACCTGCCTGAAAACGAACTTTCGCAGGAGTTGAACACCAAAGTGACTATATTGAAATACTCCGTGGAAAGTGGCGGCTTGCTGTCTTCCTCACATGTCCTGTATGAGATACAGACTTTGCCGATGAACTGGAAAGTAATGCGCAGAGAGTCGGACTTCATCTGGCTCAAGGGAGTGATGCAGAATGCATACCCAGGGTACTATGTAAGGCCTACGTAGCTGCCGCCCAATCCACCCAAGAAGACTATGAACAAATTTGAAAGTGAAACTCTGCGGAAGAGAGTCAAGTTCCTGCAGGAGTTCATCAATGCGATTCTCCGCTGCGAAATATACAAGCGCAGTCCAATCCTTGTAGGCTTCCTCAAGGAAGGCGCGCCCAAGCAGTTCGAACTGCTCAAGAAGGTAACCGCTACTCAGCAAGGCAGTAAAATGCGCAGGCCTCTGCGCACCGAAGACATGCAGTCCATCGCAGGCAGTCTAATGTGCAACCCCACTACCAGCCAGGACTACGCAATCAAGCTAAACACGTTCCTCAGCAACAGCGAAATAGTAAAGAAGAAGCTGAAGCGGCAAACTGAACTGCTGATGCAGGCGTTCAAAGGCTTATCTGTGCAACTAAAGACTTTCAGCGACTCAGTGCGAGAACTGACAAGCATGCAAGAGAGCATACCAGAGGCTCACAGGCACAAACTGATATATGGAGAACTGGTAACTGTGCTGGACACTTGGAGCAAACACGAAACTGATATGGCCGAGCACGTCAATGAAGCCTTCAACATGTTCTTCAAGTACAGGTACAACGAAATGTCAGCTGTCCGAGACTTGATCAAGGAGCGAGAAGGCTTCCTCAGCAGCTACCTGAAGGCTGACAAAGGCTTGAAGGGCAAGAAGGAGCAGCTGTGGCAGAGAGGCGATGTGATGAAGTGGGACCTGCGAGCTGAGGACAGCCACATTGAAATCGCCAAGTTGAAGAGAGACAAAGAACTCGCGTTCTCCAAAATGCTCCACATCGACTCCACCTCAGTTCAAAAGCTCAGAGACCTCTACGGCTTCTACAACTTCCAGCTGCATGCAGAGACGGAAAGAGTCATGTCGGATGCAAGTGAGTCGGAAAGCAGGCATTTCAATGGCTTCGGGGAAATGCACACGAAGGCTATGCAGAGAATAGAGGCGCAGTGGAGGACGATGTATGCAAGGACGAAGCAGCTCTTTATTAAGACGCAGGAGCAAGCGGACTTGGAAGGGTTTCGAATGGCGGCAGAGGCAGGAGAGCGGATTTAAGCAGATAGAGGACTAGTCAATAAGGTCAATGGGCAGGGGACAGGGACGAGCACGCTTCTGCAGGGGCGGAGAGTCGACATCGATAGTGGAAGGGTCGAGTTCAATAGCGTCCGGCTCGATCATTTCTTCCTTCTTCACAGCCCGCATGAAAGCCACTTCCCCCTCTTCCACATCAGACGCGTCTATCTCAGTCCTTTCCTCAGTGGTTAGGAAGGTGTAGTGGCCGTCCTTGTGTATATACACAGTGAAAGTGTCCTTTTCCTCCGCCTGTCTGGAGAGCTGCGTAATGAAGTCGTCCACGACGAAGGAAGTCACAGGCTTGCCGCACTCCGGACACTGGGCGTTTTTGCCGAATATGACCAAGAAGGTTTCCAGGTCGTAGCACTGCACATGGGTGCAGCCACTGCCCCGCACTGCTGTTTTGATGTAGCGCAGGGATATGGGGCACTTCACACTCACAGGAGTGGACTCTTGCCGCAAGTCTTCATCTGAGGAAATGGAATTAACGACGGTTTGCAGGCCGGCATCAAAGCTCAGCCGGGCGCTAGCAGCCACAATCTGCCCCAGAAGTTGAGTGGAAGACGTGGCGCGCACTAGAAAAACCGCCACAGCGAAGTACTCCGGGTCCTCATATCTCCAGAAGTGCAGCACATTGTCGCCCACATGCAGGTAGTCAGACACATCCAGCGGGCCTTTCTGCACTTTGAAGTAGACAGTGTCTGGCTGACACAGCACTTCCTCGTCGTTCACTTTTACCTTCACGTGGGCTGGCCAGGTGTTGAAGGCGCCTCTGCCGTCCAGCCGCAGACAACGCACTTCCACCCTGGAGTCTCCATGCTTTTCCTCTAACTCCTTCGCTACCTCTGCAGAAACGCGGATGAGTCGGTCCATGTTCTTCCTTGTGATGTTGGGGTTGGCCCGAGACACAGCGAAGGGGTTGACTAGGGGAGGGAGTGCAGGCACCGAGCACAGGTCCACCTTCATCAATTGGCACAAAGGACACACATAGGGCTGCATGGTCGCATTGGCAGCTATACACCTGATATGTTGGATTCGGCTGCATAGGCTGCAAGGGATTCCCGGTAAAGTCCCGGCTACGCAGATGCAGCGGATTTCGTGTCGATAGCTGCTTTCCATCTGCTGAAGTGCGGAAGGAGGCGCGACCATGCTCTCTGCCGCGGTCAGTACAGGCTGATATATGCTTCCCAGCGTCATATAAGGGTCTTGGTCATTGAATATGGCCTGCAAATCCGACTTATTAAGTCGCAAATAGGCAGTAATTTTGCCTTCCCGAGTGCCTAGGAAGGCTTGAAGTCGTGTTTGCAGGTCTTGCTTGTTCCCCGCAGTCCTCACCTTCAAATCTCTGCACAAGTTGCGCAGTTGCACGGCCTTCAATGCCTCCAAAGCGCATTTGCCGTCCATGAATTCCCTATTATGGACTCTTTGTTGGAGAATTAAGGCAGTTACGAGTACTCTAGGTCGCTTTCTGATGGTCTGCGGATTCGTGGTTTATGGGAGACTGGTCGTCCGTCATAAACTGGGTGGAAATGCCGGAAATGGTCCTGCCCAGGGAGAGTTCGAAAGCAGGCACCTCGACTGAGCCTTCTTCTGAGCTCAAGTCCGGCTCCACTCCCTGCAGTTCCAAACTGGGCACTGCGACCGGCTTGGGCATAGACTTGGGCCTGCCTGACACCAGTCTCTGACTTTCGTTTTCATCCCTCACTATATCCGCCGAATGCGCACTGGGCGCAGGCGTCTTCACCTCTGTAGTGTACACTTCCTCCACAGGGTAGCCTCTGCTCTTCAGTGCATGCACCAACTTTATCAGTTTCTTCTCCTTCACTTGCAGGATCTTCATCTCACGCTCCGCCTTTCGCTTCCATGTGTGGTAGTATTCGACCTCGGAGTTGACCACTTGCCAGGCCTGCTTGGAGGGCGGGTAGTGGTCCATTGGGACATTGGCGATGTCGAACAGCTTTTCTTGGTAGTCTGTCAGTTTCTCTTCGTAGGATTGGCAGGTGGAGCTGATTTCCACGTTTTCTCGGGAAAGTTTGTCGATTTTGGTTAGGAGGGTTTTGCGGTCGCTGGCTTCCCGCAGAATTGCACTTTGTAAGTTGATTACTTCCGCTTGCAGTCTCCCCACATCGAAGTTGTACTTTCCTTGCAAGTCTTGGAAAAGGCCTTCATATCCTTGTTGGAACAGCTCCAGTACCTCACTCATCTGTTCGTTCAGTCTCATAACTTCCACAAAATGGATGTGGTATACCTTCATTTGCGCCCTCAAATCCCCTACGGGGACTGCGCCTAGCGCCCTCAGTAGTGCTTCCTTGAGCCCTGCCAGGTCGGTCTCCATATTGTCCGAAGTCAGGTCTGGGGTGGCACTTCGGGGAGGCTGAGACTTAGGGAAATGGTGAGAGAGTTGGACGGACTTGATGCCAGTTTCCGTCCTTCTGAGGAGGGCGATAGAGCTGGAGTCCAGCTGCATGGAAAGGCCTGCTTTTCTGTTCCTTTTCCCTCTGATTTGCTGGAACGAAATATCTGCCTGGCTATTCGATCGCTTGTTGAGTCCATTTCGAGCTTTGCTTGGACTATCGCCTTGCAGTCTGACTTGGCCTGTATATAGACCTCTAGGCACTTGTTTTAAACCTGACTTCGAACCCTGTTTCCCTCCCTCAATAGTAGCTGTTCTGTTGAGGGGCAAGTCCGAGTCCGCCTCCAAATCTCCTCCTTCATCAGGGTGGATTTGAGGCAGAGAGCCACTCCTGCTCTGGAAGGTCAGAGAAAGCTTGGCTTCCGATAGGGCTGTAGACTGCAAGTTCGAAAGTTTGCGGGCAACTCGGCCTCCACGCTTCATTATTACATAGGGGACTTTTAACGGGAGTGAACAGGGTGATGAAGAGGGAAGAAGTCTGAGTCGATATATGTGCAATGCAGTGAAATTTTTCATTTAAGCACAATAACTATGTTAGGGCTGTTTTTGGATGAAGAGAGACTTTGTCTATAATGAAAGCATTCTATTGGTGGGTTTTCCTTAGCAGATGATTATTCTCCTGTGAGAGATTGCGACAGCTGTATTTTCTGTCCGCATAGGAAAACAAAGGTTTACGTTATGAAGGCTTACGACTAGTCTGCTTCGCAACCTATCAGTTTTCGCATATTTCCCCAATTCAGAAGAAAGCTGATTCCTTGTCTCTGTATTCTTCGCAGAGGAAGCTGGGCTGATTTCCTTCTTATCTCCCAGATCTGGCGACTACAAAACTACATAAAAGATCTTGCTTGCGTGACCCTTGCTTGTATATAGAGAAACAAGATTAGACGCATCCCTCTACATGAACAAATGTGCCAAATAGCACCTCAATTCCCTTTTAAACTTCATCCCTGCCTATCTCCATGCCCTATCCTTTCCTCCTCTATATACCCATCTAGACGTTTCTTGCCTCAGGCCACCTCATCCGTTAGTCTCCAATAAAAATTTATCAATGTTCGGCCTAAGTGACATCGAAGTAATTCGCACTTCTTCACCCCGCTCCTCCACGAAATCCGACCCTTCCCCGTCTGTATCTCCTTCCAAAGCCTGCCTCCCCTGCTCCGACTCCACAGAGCTCAAGTCTGAACTCGACCGAGCCGCGATGCGCTGGGAGGACCTGCGGACTGCCTTTGTCAGACTAGAGGAGCGCAGTGGCCGGGAAGTTGCGGACTTGAAAGACCAGTGCGTGAGAGTGAACTCGCAGGTCAAATTGACTCGCGAGCGGTCTTCCCTGAAGCAGAAGATGGAGAAATTCGAGCATATCAGTCGGGAGTCAGTGGAAAGTGGCCAGCTGCGGAAGCCCTTTGAGGAGATTGCCATCAGTTACTGGCTGCTGGCGAAGGACGGAGAGCAGGTAAACTGTCACCTGCAGGCCTATGTCCGGTCCTTACTGCAGGGAAATGACGACTCTGCAAGCCCTCAAGAAGCCGGCGACTTCCGCAAGTTGATGGAAAGCGTGGCTCGTCTGAAGCGAGAAGTGACAGAAAAGGACCTGGCCCTCACTATGTGTGTAGTGCACCTAAACAAGCTGAGCACGGCTGTGAGCACACTGGCAGGCCAGGAACTGCCGCTCATACAGAAGTACCCGGAGTTGGAACTCCCAGAGCTCTGCAAGGCCCTTTCCAGACTCATATCCCGGCAAATCGCTAGGCCGCCTCTGGACTCTGACTTCGGTCCTCGGACTTATTTCGATACTGGGAAGTATATAAGAGAAAGGAAGCGAGGGCTAACACGTGTTTCCGACAGTGTGGAAACTCCTAAAGACAAGGAAGTGGAAGGCAAGGAGTTGGAACTCAGGATGGAGGAAATCATGTTTGACAGGGACTTGATGAGGAAGCAAAACTCGATTCTGAGGCAGTGCACGGGGGAAAAGCTGCCTGAGCGGGAGAAGTTGGCACTGTTCGAGCAGTTAAGTGCGAAGGAGGACAATGTGCGGATTCAGCTGGACATAGTGGCTGAGGAGCGCGGGCATTTGGCCAAGGAAAGAGCCGACTTCAGGGCAAAAAATGCACTGAAGAGTGAGGAAATGGCCAAACTCGAAGCCATGAATGAGCGACTGACGAAGATTTTGATGGTCAAAAAGGTCGAGGCAGGGACTGGCACAGAGTCCAGTTCTCAGTCCCAAGCCACCAACACAGCCGCCCTGCCCACACTGGTAGACCAGGAAAGCAGCACTAACCCTGTAGTCCATATGGACCAAGGAGTCAGTACAGTGGGTCTCGTGCGTCTGGTGGAAAAGGCCTGTGACCCAGTCGTTCCCTCTACTCTCAGCAAGAAAGTCGGAGTCGACTCTGCAGCTTTCTCCACTTCGAAAGCTACGAACACTGACAGTCAGAAAGCAGTGGAAAGCAGCGGAAGTCGGCCCTCCCAGCCCCCTGCCAAAGACTTGGCTCTGCCACCCAAAGCCCCTGCTCCTGTGCTGTCCACTGAGCCTTCCCGCCCTCCTCGCTACCGAGACTCCACACAGCGCAAGGCTATCACCAGTCGGCACATTGCTCAGCAGGCAGAGGCGATGGCTAGTGCGGTCAAAGTCTTCGAAAGCGCTCAGAAGAACATTGGGATGATTGAGCGCCACTGGACCCACATCAACACCAAGAAGCTGCAGGAGTCGATAAAGGACCGGAAGAACTGCATCACTCCACTGAGAGACTTGCAGTCTGCACTGATGAGGAGGAAAGGCACAATGAGTCCTTTCACGGACTTCGACGCGGAGGAAATGGAGGAAATGAGGCTGGACGGAGCGCGGTCCTGCATAGGCTACGCAGAGGACCTGTCAGACCTTTCCTTCGGCAGCCTAGCAGGCGGCATCTCTGCTATGGACCTGAGAGACGACCCGAGTCACCTGGCCAGTGGACAGATGACTCCTTTGCAGCTGCAAGACCACTACTTCGACCCCAAAACTGCAGACCTTTCCTTCAAATCCGACATCAAAACGCCCACTGACCCCACCACTCCTCGCAAACCCATCAAATCCGTCCTCAAACGCTCCCCCCAAGGCCTTCGCTCCTAGCTTAACCGTATTCGCTATCTAATGCCGTCCTTCCTCAGACACTTGACAAGCATCGTGAGACCTAGACAGGGCCTGCTGGCAGCGGAAGACGAGGGGCAGTTTCTGCACTGTGGGAGGGCGAAGGACCTGATATTGGCTTTGACGCAGTTTTTGGAGAGCTGCAGGAGGGAAAAGTCGCTTGATTTGGCTGAAAGGATGTATGAAGCGTGGCGCAGGACTGCGCTGGAAGAGGGCGTTTCCGCACTCCAGCGCACCTGCATGAGAGCCAGTTTGCGGGAATTGGCGGCGATTTTGAGCGAAAGTAGCTGGAAGTCGGCGAATGAACTGACCCAACGGCCTGTACCGGACACAGACAGAGCCTCTGAGCCGCTCACTGCCCGCATCTACGCTCCGCTGCCTGTGCCTCGCATCACTAACAGTCCCCCCCGTTCCTCTCGCCGCAGAGCCAAAGAACTGCTTTCCAGCCAATCCTCGCCCCCGCAGAGCCTCACTGAAGCTGAACTCGCCTCTGTTCGAAGCGCAGATCGTCCTGCCTCCAAACTGCACGAGCGACTCTACCAGGAAGCTGCACTGAAGCGGCACTTGGCCTCACAGATGGAACTCTTTTCGATATATCACCCTTTGAAGTCGTGTACCTTTAGGCCCAAAATAGACCCGCTGAATGCAAGAGACCGAGGGAACGTGCACGAAAGGTACTCCTCAGACAGACTCTACAGGGAGAACTTGCGCACTAAGGAGATGCTGCAGCACTACCAAAGACTAGAGCTGGAGGTGCAGGGCTGCACTTTCACTCCTCGAATTGCGAAGACGCAGCCTGAGTCTCCGCGGCCTGCGGAGTCCTTCAATAGACTTTACGAAGAAGCGGCCACTAAGCGACAGGGACTCAGGGAACTGGAGCTGCAGAAGAGTGAGCGCGACCTGATGAACTGCACCTTCCAGCCCGAAATCTACTCCAAGACCGAGCGGTCCGTCCAGAGCGAGTCCGTGCACACCAACCTGCACTCCGACTACACCAAGCACGAGCACAATGTGCGCAAACTGCAGCTGGAAAGCAAGGCCAAGGAGCTGGAAACTGCCCCGTTCGCCCCTGTACTCGTGAGTTCCTCACATAATGCCTGCCCGACCAAGGGCAACCAGAGTGCTGCTCAGCTGGAAACAGCGCACTTCCGAGTACGGCCTCAGTCCGCAGATAGACCTCAGCGTAATAAATAGGACGGAGTCGCTACTAAAGTCACTCCACCGTGAAGAGCACAGAGCCTACATGCTGTCTCTGCGCAGTGAGCGTCCAGTGCGCATAGAGGCCAGACACCGCTTAGTAATGCTCACAGATATGCCATATCGTAATGAAGAAGGCAAACTGAAGGCCTTTAGTCCCAGTCCTCAGCACTCCAGCCCACTCAGGAAGTCGCCTGGACACACGCGATTTGCCACGCTGAGTGTGACTTTCGGGAAATCGAGGGAAAGGCCGGGGAGGAGACTGCTGCTCTCCACGCAAATGTGTGAGTTCAGGCCGTTGGAAAGGCCGAAAAGCAAGATGGAAAGACGCGTGGACCGCCTCATTAGGCAGTGCGAAGGACTGGGGAAAAGCAGGTCTCCCAGTCCTGAAAGGGCGGGGAGGAGGAGTCACTCGAGGACTGCGAGCCTGCGAAGGACCTTTGTGAGGTGAAACTGAATATGAAGGAGTGAATGCTTGGTAATACATCTAAATATGGGCTCAAAGGAATCCAAATCAGCTCCGAATCGCATAGTAGAGCCACCGTCTGTACCTACAGTGACTGTAGAAGTGGCGCCCTTGCCTGCTGCTCCAGTCCCCAGCCTTCCAACACCCACTGAAGTGGCTTCGAAGCCGCCTAATCAGCCCTCCGTCCCAATCCCCGTCTCTTCTTTCACACCCACTGAAGAGCCAAAGAAGGAAGATATAGCTTGGAGCACTCCCAAACTGCCCTCCAAGTCCGACTTCAAGCCCTCTCCAGCAGCTTCCAGCCCTCCAGTTTCCAATACCAAGGCCGGCTCTGCATTTGCGAAGGACTTCTTCCTGCCTCCGATTCACCGCCCGCCGCCCGTCGTTCCTTCCAGTCCCTTCGAGGACAGTCTGGAAAGCTTCGAGTTGGTCACTGAAATGCCCGCTCGAAGGGCGCCTGCTGACATGGAGGACCCCTTCGGACCTCGCTCGCACAGCAGTACTTTGCTGGCTAATAAGCTGCAGTTCGTCCCTACAGGGCCGGATATGTTGGATTCGGAAGAACTGTATAATGAAGTTATGGATATGCCCGGGTCGTTTGCCAGGCCTGCACCCGGGAAACTAGACCTGTCGATCCCTTCCGAAAGCAGTCAGATGTCTGCAATACGAGCACTTGACAACTATGAAGAGGAGGACTTCGACCAAGGCACGGACTTGTCAGTGTCTCCGCCCAGACTAGTGTCCAAGCGGTTCAACATGCTGCACGCAGGGATAGCGCTATAACTAAGGTTCCTAATACATGGTCCTGGACGCTAGATTAGCCTGTGCCTACTTGAGTGCTTGGAACTCTTGCTCGATGAGTTCGATCAAGTAGTCCGGGTCCTTGATGACTGCATCATCGGAGCAGCAGCCGAAGACCATGCCTTGGTTGTAGGAGAAGCAGCCAATAGTGAAGCCCACCTTGCCGGAAGTCGGGGCAGCGAAGGTGATGTAAGTGACCTTTTTGCCCTGGAAGTAGAGCTGGCAACTAGGTCCCGGCACATTGGTTAGGTTGAAGGTGATGAGACGGTTGACGTTTTGCACGAAGGAGTTCCACATAGAGAGAGGCAGGACGCCGCAAAGGACGTTCTGATTGATATCATTTGCGAAGGGATCATAGGAGCTTTTCAAAGCCTCGTTGTAGCGGTGATAGTTCTGGATGCGAACTTCATTATTGCCTTCTCCAATATCGATGGGGAAAACCAGCACAGAGAGGTTATTTGTCATCGGAAGTGCAGTTCCATCAGTCGGCAGTGCACGCAGAGAATAGGGAATCAGCATCGTCAGCCTTTGCACGTCTTCTCCCCTTGCCTTGGCATACTTGTGCAGGGCGCCTGCAGTGCAGGACATCATAAGTGTATTCAGCGACACTCCGTTTCGCTTGGAAATGTCCTTTAGCGTGGCCAATGGCCAAGGCTCAGAACAGTGGAAGTGCTTTATACCCGTCAAATCCGGCCCATGGAAGCAGTTTTTGTCTTCTCGTCTAGTCAGCACTTGATAGGTGATGATCGGACCTTTGAGCACGGCCATAAGGTAGCAGAACACCAATTTCCACGCAGAATGTCTGGGTATCGTGATGAAGGATGTATCTTGGAAGGGGTCTGCTAGGCTGACCACTAGTGACACCATTGCAAGTCCGTCGCCCAGGATGTGGTGAGACTTGAAGAAAAAGGCGGATTCGCTTGTGCCGAACTCTTCGATGAAGTAGCATTCCCAAGGAGACCTGCGGAAGTCCAGACTACGCTGGTTGTAGCTTTCAAAGACTCGGAAGAGGTCAGCTCGGGTGTGCACCGGTCCAGAGTGGCGCACTATATGCTTCTCCACCTGGAAGTCCTCCTCCTTCTTCCAATAGTGCTTGCCAATGAGTGTGCGGACACAAAGACGGAAGCGGGGGATAACACCCGGCCCTTTGGTAGTCAGCAATGAGAGGAAATCCGCATACTTCATCCTTTCAAACGCCACACAGGACTGGATGTATATCTTCGACACTGCCGTGTCATGGAACCACATCAAGTCCGCAGCAGGAATCGGGTAAAAGCCGAAGATCTGGGGCAGGTACCAAATAGCCACATACGAAACAGTACAGTAGGCGAGCAGGTAGAGCAGTCCGTAGCCTGTGTATACGATGTACGCGGATGCAAGCAATAGAGCGGTTACTGCCAAGTCCCACATTTATTCTCCTCTGAGTTGTTGAATATGTGGGCTTAATAGCTAAAGACTAAAGGGAATGAAGAGATTATGGTGTTTAGGCAGAGCAGGGAAAGATTATAAGGGAGAGTCAGACCTGGGGTAGTACTTCCGGGTCATATAGTTGCGAGGAGTCAGTGGCTTGCTGGAGCTGAAGGACCGTAGGTAGAAAGCTGTGCGTCGGCCGGAGGATTTGGGTCTTTTTCTCCTCTCCAGCAGCTGCATGGGAGTCTGCCTCTCCTTGCGTTGCTTGGATGCGCTCTTTGGACGGAGAGTCCTGCTGTCGCTTCTGACTGTATATTCCTGGTATACAGAGGAGGAAATTGTGAGGAAGTACTCTGGAGAGTCTTTTCGCTGCAGGACAATTAGAGGTTTTCCCTTCGGTTCTTCTGCGGTTTGGGTCTGCTTCACTTGCAAAGCTCGAATCGGCGTGATAATCGTTGGAGGCTGAATAGCGCTCTTCAATTCCTTCAGCCTGGCCAGCATATCATCAGGGTCTGGCATGAGTTGATGCGATTTGCTCATTTTTCGACTTGAAAGCAAGAGTTTCCCTGAAAGTTGGTGCAGCTTCCTAAGGTGTGCTTTGTGCGGCTGGCTGACATATAGCATTTTTACGCAATGGAGGAGACCGAGGCCGACTTCCAGTTTTTCAGCAGACTCGTAGGGACCTTCGCTGTGACTTCAGCCGACACTCCCGACACAGATTTGCCCAAAGCTGCCAAGCCTGAAGCCGCCGCCTCGCTCTCGGAGCTGAGAGCCCGCCTGCAAGCCCAACTCGACAAAAGCAAGGCCAGACGCCAGGGCAAGGCGCAGAAGCCAGAGTAGCGGAGGTTAACTTAGTGGCTACCGGAGGGGAACTAGGCAGGGTGGAGGTTGATTATCAGATAGGAAAAACCTTTCAGCCTTATAATGGAAGGTGAAGAGAAGCCGAAAGGGAAGTATATGCCACCCGCTCAGCGCAAAGCCATAGCAGAGGGAACTGCTCCAGCGGAAGGCTCCAAATTTGAGCGTTTCCTGACCAGTCGTTCAGCCTCCTCTCGTCTCAAAGCTGAAAGTGAGTGGGGTCGACGTGATGGCCGAGACGGCTTTGTCGACTCTCTGACCCAAGAAGAAGACGAAGAGCTGTTCAAGTCCCACAGTCACGACGCAGGCATAAACTTCGACCGCTACGAAGAAATCCCTGTGGAAGTGAGCGAGCCTGTGCAGGGAATCGACCGCTTCGAAGACTGCGCCCTGCACCCAAGTCTGCTCGAGAACATCCGACTTCTGACATACTCCAAGCCCACACCAGTTCAGAAGTTCGCTATCCCTGTAGGCTTTGAACGGAAGGACTTGATGGCTTGCGCTCAAACTGGCTCAGGGAAGACTGCAGCGTACCTCTTCCCCATATGTGCGAAGATGCTGAAGGAAGGGCCACCTACTGTCCGCAGTCGACGCGCTCACCCTGTGGCTATGATACTAGCTCCTACGAGGGAACTCGCCATGCAGATCAGTGTGGAAGCGCGGAAGTTAGTGTCTCGCACTGGGATTCGAGTGGTGGTGGTGTACGGAGGCGCCGACCCCAAGCTGCAGGCTCGGGAGCTGGACAGAGGCTGCGACATCATGGTGGCCACTCCCGGCCGCCTGCTGGACTTCCAGAACAGAGGCAGACTGGGGCTGGCGCTGGTCAAGTATGTGGTTTTGGACGAGGCTGATAGGATGCTGGATATGGGCTTTGAGCCGCAGATTCGCAGCATTTTGGAGTCGGAGGACATGGGGCATGCGCGGGAGACTGTTATGGTCAGTGCGACTTTTCCCAGAGAAATCCAGCAACTCGCCACTCAGTTCCTTCGGGAGTACGTGTTTCTGGCGGTGGGGAGAGTCGGGTCTACGGCTGAATCCATCACTCAAGAGTTGTTGTATGTGGAGGAAGATGAGAAGAAGGTGGCTCTGCATGACCTGCTGCAGAAGCTGACAGGACTGGTGCTGGTCTTCGTGGAAACCAAGCGCTGTGCAGACTACTTGGATGAGTTTCTGTTCAGAGCGGGGTACAGCTGCACTTCTATCCACGGCGACAGATCCCAGCCCGAGCGTGAGGCGGCCTTGAAGGCTTTCAAATCAGGCCAAAGACCCATCCTCGTAGCCACTGACGTAGCTGCCAGAGGCCTGGACATCCCCAACGTCGCCAACATCGTCAACTACGACCTGCCCAACTGCATTGATGATTATGTGCATCGGATAGGTAGGACCGGCCGCATCGGCAAAGAAGGCCGCGCCTACTCCTTCCTGAACGACAAAAACACAGCCATCGTGAAGGACCTCTATAGTCTCCTATGCGAAACCAACCAGTCCATCCCGGAGTGGTTCGAGCGGATGTTCAAAGACGCGAGTTTCCATGGACGCAGGACCAGAGGCAGAGTCTACCGTGGTCGCTGGTAACACATTAGCTAAGCTTACGCCAGCCATATTTCCATGAAGGTGACCCTGACCAAAGACCAGGCCTTGGCCGAGTTCGCGGATTTGGAAGAAGTGCACTACCCCGAGACTCACGGGTACTTGAAAAGGCCGGAGGACCCGCCTATCAAGACGCTGCTCACTTGGAACCCTGAGGATGCACCCAAAAAGAACCCGGGTGTGAGGACTTCGGGCAAGTGGACGTCTGAGATGCGGGACTCGTATAGAGGCTTTTTCTTCAGTGACGACCATAGGAAGGTGTTTCGGCTGAAGGAAGAGGACACGCCGAGTTTCGACCCCAGCAGTCTCGCGGAAATTTCAAAAGAGAAGACCTTGACTTCGCTGAAGGTAACTGCTCGAGAAATTCCCAAGGAGGAAAGCGGTCTGATCGACAGTTCCTTTAACGACCAACCACCCGCCAAAGTAGTTCCCGCCCCAGGCCCTGTCCTCGGCCCAGTCCCAGACCAGCCCCAGTCCGCCCTCGAGCCCGCCATCAAGCCCTCAAAGCGGCAAGTCACTGCACCCAGGGCTAAGAGCGCTGCACCCAAGCCAGAGGCCGAGGAAGAGGAAAGGAGGAAGAGACAGGAAGCACGTATTAAGAAACTGCACCAGACCACTCGCTGGCTGCCCAATTCCGCCTTCACCACCTACTATGGCAAGCCGCCTTTTTGTGCATACGGACAAGGGAACATCAAGCCTACGGTCGGAGGAATTATGTATGGGAACTACTTGGCCACGCATAATGTGGCTGCGCAGGAGGGAGCGAATAACCCGATGTACCAGCAAGTATATGAGACAGCGGAGCTGTATGCTAGCAAACGCCCTGCGAAGGAGCCTGAACCGCCAAGAAAGTGCAAGGACGAGGACCGCCTGACACCTCATCAAGTGAAGGAGTTGAAGCAGCGGTCGCAAATAACCGGCAAAGAGCGGAAGAACCCTTCCAAGCCTATCATCAAGCCTGACCTGATCAAGGCCAAAACCTTCCAAAGTGTCCACAGCACTCCCAACTTGTCACGGACTGACATAAGCCCTGCTGTCGCTACGCAGCCTCTAGCCACCATTCGCCCTCCCACTGAGGAAAGACTCACCACCAGACCATCTCCCGAAGCCAAAAAGGCTGCAGACGCCAAACCCAGACCTGAGCAAGTCGTCCGCCTGCCTGCTGACCCTCACGAAGAAACTCCGGTGCCTGTCAAAGCGGATCTAACTGAAGAGCCTGTCAGACCTGCGACTGCAGAACTGCAGAGATTGCCTATGCGTGATGAAGCAGTGCAGCTGGACCCGAGGACTGAGACAGGCTCACCCAGGACTATTAGACTGCAGCCGACTCCGTCGCTTATTCCCTTGTCCCCGGCACCGAGATTGGGAGATGATGGGCAGACGCAAGCACGCAGAGCTGATGACTGTGATCAGTGCATGGAGGAAAACCTACGCCATCTGCAGTACGTCACCGCATACAGAGACATGACCGGCAAGACAGGCTACCAGCCGGAAATCCCTCTAGCACAGCCGTTCCGCTACTGTGAGCGCTGTCAAAACAAGTAAGGACTAGGCAGGTTGCTGGCGGAGCAGACGGAACTGACTGCGGAGGACATGCTGCGGCCCCCTCGCAACCTTGGGGAGATCCCAGTGCAGGAGTTGAACCCTCGTCACTACAAGTTCGTACCGGCCAAGTGGACGCAGCGCATCCCGGCAGCCGGGAAGCTGACGTACCGGAGTCCCTCAGCCTACCAAGTGATGTTCTACGACCCTCTCTCTACGTAGGAAACGTGGAACTTAGTTAGTACCGCTGTCTCCGAATGCCGGCCAAGCAGGCCTTGTAGATGATATCGGGCGAGGTGGGGAACATGAAGGAGTGCACCCGCAGGTCCTTGATAGTATCCAGGTCGAAGGGAGTATCCATGGTCTCTGCTGTCATACGCTTGCACATGGACTCTGCTACTTTGCGCTCCTTGGTGTCGTTGACTCGCCCCACCGCAAACTCACAGCCACGATAGCAGTAGTACCGGCTGCCATTGAAGAACTCAAACAGCTCCTCACAGGCCAGGTAGCAAATGCCGCCCTCCTCATACGTCGAGTAGGACATTTTTACCACCACTCGCTATGCTAATCCCAGCTCTATCTTCCTGCCGAATGATGCTGCATCTGCTATGAGATGCACATGTTGCGGGAATCTATCTTTTCTGTTCGCTTGCGACTTTTTAATGGGATGTCGGGGGTGATTTTAGTGTATTGAAAGGCGGAATTTAGATGGAGTCGATTAAACTTAGGGAAAAGAAAGGCAAAGATACCTATTTTGCGCTTTATTTGGTAGTGTTACCTATATTAACTGTAGATTTATTCTATATGCTCTGCAATCCCTCGGACATGCAATTTCAAGCTAAACATCCTAAATCTGTGTGAGTAGAATGGACAACGAGAGTACACATCTATGAGCAGTATAAAAATCGGTCTGCCAAGCAGTATTTTCAGCCTGTTATTCGGGAATGTAAGCCAAAGCAGTGGTTATTTTCCAAGCCAATACTCCGATTTCCAATAAAAAAACAGGCAAACGAAAGCCTAATTTATGTCTGAATTGTGGTATTCAGAAAAGCACTGATTTGACGAAAGTTTGAAAAGAATGAGACAAGTCTGCGATGAGCCATTAAATAAGGATTAAGATGAGGAAGACAACTGGACGAAAGCGAAGACTCCCAATAGTTTCGCCCAACTATCGAAGTAAGCTGCCCCTGACTTCCACCTTGTCACACGAAAGTCCAAGTCTCCCACTTCTCTACATCTGGGACAGCTCGCTGCCTGAACACTGGGAGGAAATGAGTCCTCGGCCACTTAAGCAAGTGCTTGGGAGGGAGGGCGCCCGCTCCACTCTGGACTTCCTACTAGAGACGCAGAAGTACATCGTCCAAATCACTGATCGACAATTCAGTCTCAGGACTGAGCCGCGCTACCCTGTGTCTCGCCTGCGCCCTCATTTGCCCTCTGTCCTCACTCCCACTTCTCCTAGTGCCCTCCTCGGCTCTGATCAGCCTGTCGTTCGCGTTTCCTACCGAGTCACAAAGTCTAAACCCCCTATTCGGCTCGCTCAACATCAGCGTCCTAGACGTAAGTTGCTGTAGCCTAGTTAGTTCTAGGTGTTAGGGGTTCTTTGTATGCTTTGGCGCTGTTTTATTTTGAACGATAGCGAGTTGTTTGCATTTAGTGTGATTGTTTGGAATGAATATCTAGTGGAGGAGTGTTCTTTCGTATATCTCGCTTGAGCGGAACTGAATAGCTTACATATCTGCTTCTTTTGAATAATGACACGGATATAGCTAATCGAGAGACATCCCAACGGAATACAGACTTCTCGACATAGCAGATAATTGTGTGTCCGCTTTGTTTGCCAGCCACAGATTTAATTGAAGCACTGCGATCTTTCCTTTCTATTTCACCTACGCAGCTTGAACCGCCAGACAAGCAGAGCCTAATGCGAAGACTAGAACCTCTAATTCTATTTACTTAGTTCCGCGTTGGAAGGCGGGTCGTGGGCGATAGAGCCATCCTCAGGGATCATGGAGGTGTTGGAGGGCTGCACGAGTTCAACTCGACTAAGGTTGGCGGGAGTACTGTGCTGGCGGCTGGACTTTTCGAAGCTACGGCTATTCGAGGCAGGCAGCGGCTCTATGCGCATTTTCGGGCCTATGTTCAGCTTCAGAAGCAACTTCGAGAGAAACTTCAGAGAAACAGCCTTCAGCCAGCCCAGCACGAAGTAGGCATTCGCTACCAGCATAACAGCAAACAAAGTAATTTGAACCGGAGAGTCTACATGTGTCTTACTCAGTCTCTGTGTTTCGTAGTAAAGTCCCACGTAGATAGTGACCGTGGACACAAGGATGGACTTGACTTCCAGTAGGTTTAAACTGGGGGTGAGGAAGGGGTGCACTTTGATTTGCAGTAGTAGGGAAGTCACGAGTACTGCTAGCACGGAAAGAGCCTGGACGCGGATAGAGATTCGCCCGAGAAACACGAAGCTGCACACTAGTAGGATTTTCCGGTACAGAATCACGAATTCCCAGTAGTACACATCCGAAAGGTACCCTTTGTAGAGGAAACTAAGCCGCATCTGCATCTTCGGGTCACTCAAATAGCGCTTTTTCCGCACCAAGTACATCAAACAGACCAAGGGCAGCAGCATCACCCACAGCGCTATTCCCGGTAGCGAAATCATCATCAAGTACTTGACATGGGTGTCGGTCCAGCACTGAGTGCCTAGGTCCTTTATGAGCCAGAACTCGCTGGGACGGATTTCTCTGCAGGAGAAGAGGGAAAAAGTGCCCTTTGTGAGACTGGGGTGCAGCACGAATATGATCATCACGAAGCTGGCGGTCATTTTCTCGAGTAGCAGCTTTGGCCGCTTGATGACTTTCACGATTAGCCAGAAGACTAAACTCAGAAATAGCAGTAGAATGGGTAAAATGCAGGTGATGGCCACTTTTATGAAGACGATTTTCCCGGAGTAAACATCCTGCAACAGGCAGTCCACAGAGAAGATTTGGTCTGCGATGCCTCCCACCATATCCTGCGTGCTTAGAAAGGCTTCTACGAATTCCGGCCACTTCAAGTCCAGTGCAGCCGCAATAACCACCATTTGAATGTAATTCATCAGAATCTTCACATATATCCCGAACTCGGACTTGTTCCCTGCTGTCATTATGGCAATGGAAATCACGACAATGATAAGCACAAGTCCGGAAACGAGAATAGCCGCCACAATTACAGAGTTGACCTCAGTGCGGGGACAGGGCAGACAGTAGTTTTTCCCAGTTTTGGAGTAGCCGGCGATACAGGTAGCGCAGAGATTCCCATCATATCCGCTGTCACAGTTCCCAGTGAGTGCGAGGTTGGGGGGAGGCGGAGACCCGGTGCAGGCAGCTGCATAGGGACATTCGAAGATAGTGGGTGAGTAAGGGTCACTGCGCCAATACCCACTGTCAGGAACCATAGTGTGGTTACCATAGCAGGTGGCGTGGCTAGGACACTGAGCACATGGGACTGTCGGGTCAAAGCTGTAAGTCCCTGCAGGACATTCGTGGCACTCCGAGTTTTGCAAGTACTCCCCAATTAGACAGGGTCTGAAGGTGAGTCTGAGAGCGAGAGTGTCAACTAGAACCTCTTGATCGTAAGCTGTGAGTGTCTGTGCGCTGATGCTGGGCACTGAGAGCAGCAGAACTTGACTGGAATTGGTAGGTGCAGATAATGTGAAACTCGAAAATTCGAACACTCCATTGGTCGCAATTGCCTTGATATTGCCAAATATGGTCACATTACTCTCCTCTGGGATCAGGAATTCCGCCCCACTGGCGCTATCACTAGTAATGATTTGGTCTTGATGGTCGAACAGCGCCACTCTAATCACTCCATCAAACAGGAATCCACTTCCCAAGTTCTCAATATCATACGCTACTGTGTAATTGACATCTCGATGCGCAGTCAAGTAGGCCTTTTGCTTCAGGTCCTTAGTAACCGCCGCTAGTTTGATTGCATAAGAAGCTACATCTTTCCCATAAACCGCTGTATTCCCCATGAAAAGGTTACTGGTGAAAGAAGGCGGGTTGGCCTTCCAAATGACAGCCCCGCCACTCACAGCCGCGGAGTTATTGATAAAGCGGTTGCTGTCTATGAAAAGGCGACAGTAGGGGTTGTAGGAACACACCAGGTACAGAGCTCCGCCGTTGCCTGTCTTGGCGTCCATGGCCAGCGCTTGGCAGCCAATGACAGTGTTGTTGGTGAAGTTGACCGAGTAGCTTTCAGAGGCAATGGCGCCTCCGTAGCCTGCGAAGTTGTAGTAAAAGGCGGAGTTGCGGATTATAGCGTTGGTGGACTGGGCTTGGGTCAGGTAGGCGAAAATGGCGCCTCCGATGTAGGCGAAGTTTCCCATGAAAACACAGCTTTCGATTAAAGCTGAGGTAACAGCCACTAGTAGCACCCCGCCCCCTATTCCATTTTCCCCGTTTTGAAAAACTGCTCCTATGAAGTTGGCATAGTCCAGCGAAGTCCCGCTGATTCCGCCTCCCTTATACTTATCCATCATTCCTCCGGTCATATTCAGCGCTCCCTGCGTCATTGACACAATGGCTCCATTCGTATCTGCTACATTCTGCACGAACAGTACCTCCACCAGACTCACTTGGCACACATTGATGAAGGCCATAGCTGCGCCTATAGCCGCTGTGCAGTTGGTAAATAGGGAACTGCGGACAGTAACTTTGGAGGCTGAGAAGTACAGGGCTCCTCCTTGACTCAGCGCCTTGCACTTCAGGAAGGTGGAGTTACTGATGACAGCCGTGCTTTGGTCCTGGCCAAATAGGAAGGCGCCAGTACTGGCTGTTTGACTTGTAAACGTAGTGTTCGTGACTGTGAGAGCGGTAAGCATTATAGCGAAGCCCGGAGTGATGCCCGCCGCTGTGTTGTTGCCCACAGTAGAGCTGGATATACTTAAATTGGAGTCAGAGCTGTAGATAGTGCCGTAGTAACCTGCTTGATTGTCTACGATTACCACTCGAGTCAGGGTCACCTGGCTAAAGAGCTGAAACACCACTGAGCCTTTTTGCGCTGCGAAATTGCCGGAAAAGGTGGAATCCCGGCCTCGGAAGTACGAGGACTGGTCGAGATACACCACTCCCCCGATCTTATGAGAAGTGTTGTTGACCAAAGTACAGTCATAGCAGCGTAAACTCGCACTATTGGTGATATAAAACACCCCTCCGTATTCCTGAGCCTGGTTATGCACAGCCCGCATGAACCTGACAGTGGAGTCCGAGGCTAGAGAGGAGTAGGAAACTGCTCCTTGTGAGAAATGGTTCCCTGTGTATACCGAATTAGTGTCGTTCCAAATGCCGTTTTGGACTTTTACAGCTGTGCATTCTCCATCAGTAAACGTGTTTTTCTGGGATTGCAATTGCGGTCTGTTGCCCTCTCCGTCCAGGATCAGTGCACTGTTGCCGCTGTTTTTCGTGAAGTCACAGTTTTGGACTAATAGTAGAGAGGCTGTAGTGCTTGTGGCGGCCCTGTGAGAGCTGTACAGGGCTGCTCCCTCTGTAGCGTGATTTTCCTTAAAGTTGCAGGAATCAATAGTGATTTGGCCGGAGTCGAAGGCCAAATAGAGTCCCGCGCCGTTTTCTTCACATGTATTATCAGTGAATTGGCATTGAAAAACACTCGAAGTGAGGGTCAGCAGCAGGTAGTCCACTATCGATATAGCCGCCCCTGTGTAAGTTGCGGTATTACCAGTGAAGGAACAGGCTTGAATGGCCACATCCAGCCGAGCTGTGCTGTCTCCGCCTTCACTTCCTGCCAGTCCTCCGATATACACTATTCCGTTTGAGCTGGCGAAGTTCCCCTCAAAGTGGCTTTTGGTCAGGGTAAATTTGGTAGCTATGGCGCTTGGGACCATATAGGACACTCCAGCCGACGAGGAAGACGCATAGTTCTTAGTGACAGTCAATTCACTGAGAGTGACCGAGGCCGCTCCTGCTACATAGAGAGCCACACTGCTCGTGCCTGAATTCCCTGTAAACACACTTTTCGACACTGAGATATTGACCGGCACGGATAAGTCCAGGTGGAGACAGACCGAGGCTTCCTGGTCACTGAGAGAGTTATTAGCGAAGGTAAGGTTTGAAAGGGAAATAGAGACTTGGGGAGACAGGGTGAGTGCCCCAGCTCCCGTGTTATTGGCGAATACCAGTCCTCCCACATTCACTGCCCCCAAACTACCAGCGAAGTAGAGTCCGGAATAGCCGCTTGGACAGTAAGTGTTGGCGAAAGTCTGATTTACCACTTGGACGCGATATACGTTGTTTCCAGTGAGTAGTCTAGAGCAGATTGTCGGCTGGACTACTGGAACGATTTTCATATATTGACGAAAGTTGGAAATGAAGTTACTGATTACGTATTTCGAATAAGTAACTTTGCTTAGCGATTCGCCGTTTCCTCGAAGTTGTGAATTAGTGACTGTCAAGTTCCCCACATTACTCAGAGACATCAATATAGGCGCGTAGTTATCAACAAATGAACAGCTTTCTATGAGAATGTATCTCGGAGGTGACCAGACTGTCTGATTTACTCCATTAACCAACACTAACACATTGATTCCTGTAGTGATTTCGTCAGTAAAAAGCGTGTTCAAGACGTCGAAAATAGCTTTACTAGTAGCGAAGTTATTGAGAAAAGTACAGTTTCGCAGAATGATGTTCTGCTGGTCTGCTGTGAAAACAACCGCAATTGCCCCTCCATTTGACGCGGTATTGTTCACAAAAGTGCAATTCGCAATAATTAGATGTTGTAAGGGTTGGTCTGTGAGTTTCAAATCCCCATCCACAGTAGTAGGCAGCGTAATTGCCGTGTTTATGTATATAGCGCCCGCAATACTGCCGATATTGTTAGTAAACACCAGGTTCGATAGTAAAGCTTCTCTGAAATTGCGGATAAAGACGAGGGCTGTGAGGGTCGGCCCGGCTCTCGGGCCAATATACACATTATTGAAGCTAAAAGTGATGTTATTCATTATCACTTTCGTATACGCGTCCAGCACTGCAAAGCCTGCAAACACCATAGTGGGTATAAGCTCATACCCGTTATTACTTCCCTTCACATTACCATTCGTATAGTTGAATAGGCCACAAGTGTAGCCTCGAGGATTGGTGGGCCCTGCAGCAGTTATTAGTCCTCTCAGAGTCTTACCAGCTGTTTGGCAGTTCGTAAAGTCCACATTGGTCATTATCAGTTGCCCGCAGTTGATGTTGATAATGCTCAGAAGCTGCATGCGAATACTTATGAAATGCACGTTTTGCAGGGTTAGAGTGGTTCCACTGTTCGCAGTAAATAGGAAGGCAGCAACGTTCGCATTACAGAGGGACTGAGTAGCCACTTTGGAAATATCGATCGGAACGCCTCTATCGTCTTGGTAGGTCTTTGTTAGGGAGTTGAGGATGGTGTAGGGACAATATAGGCAGGATTCACTCCAACATCCAGGCAAAATGTCCATTTTCCCGTTTATTTCAAGGTCAGAAACGACCATAGTGGCTCTAACCAGCAGTTGAATGCGGCTTCTTGTGAGGTTAAGAACGGGCCGTGCAGTTGCACATTCAGCGTGGTCCGCACTGTTCCTTGTGCAGTACAGTGTCCCTATGCTCAACTGTAGTACTCGAGTAGCGGTTGACAGCGGGTTAGTATTGGTGGATCCTGCACTCAATCCAAAGCTATGAGTGCCATTAAGCAGGTAAATGAAAGTGTAGGGCGCCCAAGTGTTGACCAAGGCAGAATGGAAGGAGGCAAAGGGACTTTGTGCAGTGCCCAGTCCCACTCCAGTAGCATTGGCCGACACATAGATAGGAAAGGGAGTAGTTGGACTGAGACAGTCCCCGTCATCATAATGACACTGCAGGACATTACACTGAGCCTCGCAGACCTTATTTCCCAGCATACTAGTGGAGCCTGTCTAGACCCTACAGCCACTGTTGCAGTACCCGCAGTCTCCCTTGTCCCACCCACAACTCGCCACATTACAAGCTGCATAGACCTCACCAGTGTCACACACTAAGTTGCCTAGGAGATTAGAGGCACAGGGACACGTGGCCCAGCAGGGGGAAGAAGTGGCGGTCGCCCCATCATACCCACACTGCGAGACCATGCAGGACAGGTCACACACACTGTTCGTCTTCTGACGTAGGACTTACGTAGGCGGCAGGACAGTAGAAGACTTGGCAGGAAAGTGTGCCGCTGAGCACTAGCGGGCAGGCCAGCAGCACCAGCAAGGCTTGAATTTTCATATTATGTGTGGACTAATGAGGCAGTCGAATGGCGCTGTGCTGTTCATTCGTTAGTTTTAGGGATTTTGAACGCACACGAATGGGCCAAACTAGTGCTACAAATAACTGTTTAGAGAGCAAAATAAAGACTGCTTTGGAGTCTGAGTGACGGATCGCTCGGCTGCAGAACAACTGTGGTGTTTACCCCCTCTTGGTCCAAAATAGCCTTAGCGACATGGCAGCCAGACGAAATAATGCGGATTTTAGACCTTTTCCTCGGCCTTTGAGAGCGACCAAGGGTCCATATCTGCATTTATCCAACTCCAGTGCTCTGTATATCCCCACAAACTACCCACCCTCTCTTCAGTAATTGCCTTACTGCTACCTACTCGAAGACCTCATCAATATCCAACTCCGTCTTCGCCAACTTGGAAAGTCTTTTCGCCTTCTTCCTCTCCAACTTCTCCCGCTTCCTCTCAAACTCCTCCGGATTTCTCTTCCGCTTCTTCGGACTTTCATACGTTCCGCTCTTGTAAATGACTGCGCCGCCCATCACTTCTTCGAAGACTTTGATGGGCGTGAGGACGAGTCTGGGCCCGATTTCCACCAACATTGGGTCTTCCTGGTCTTTGATGATTTGGTAGTTGCGGAACCAGATCTTGCCGTCGCCCCAGGTGAAGCTGAGGGTGTGGTCGATGAAGGGTTTGGACTTAGGGTGGTACCGGGGAGTGCTGAAATTCTGCAGTAGTAATTGCTTAATCAGCTGATTCAGTGGATTTTCCTCAAACTCCGAATCAAAGGCCAAAATCGGTCTCGAGCCCTTCATGCAATTCCCCGTAAACTTCATCTCCCCAGTCGTGTGCAAGTTCTGCACGTAGAACTTCACAGACGGACCCGCAGGCAGCGCCAGCACCCACATGAACAGCAGCTTGGACCGGCCTTCGAAGTAGATACAGTTGTTGCAGTTGTGCATGGCTGCTAGTTCGCGCAGGGCGGACTTCTGTGTGTGTTTGTCGATTTTGGTTTCTTTCTTGGCGTGTGGGAGCAGGGCGAGGAGGTCGTTCATCAGGTGACGATGGTTGTAGGTGATACCGCGAGAGCAGACAACCAGAGTTTTGGTGCGGTTGTGCCACTTCGGCTCCATTTATTGGAGCGAGAATGCTGGAAAGCTGTCTGCGAGGCACCCGAATCGGCGCCTTTTTACACAGGGAAAAGCGGTACTCAGGACTGGGGATCCCCTGCCTTAGTCTAATGGGAACAATGCTGTGCATGGGATCAGTCGCTATGGGGACTTTACAGCATGCGGCAGTGCTATGGGTGATTTCACGTGTAATAGTGACTTGTCTGTATCCAAAACCCTCGGAAAAGGACCAAGCCTGGGAGGAGTTTATAGCTGAGTTGATAGAAACCGGCCAAGTGACTGCGCTGCCTCTAGGCTTGTGGCTGTGCACGGAAAGCATGACCTGGGCCGCCACTTGCGTCCTACTGGGAACACTCTATGTGCAGACGTGTTCATTCCACTACCTCGAAGCCATCAGATGCAAGCGAAATCGCATGAATTCCCCTGTGAACTCCCTCCCAAACGCTCTAATCCAGGCCGAAGAACTCACTCTGGCCTACACCTGTCTCCTTCTCTTCCCCACTTACTCTGTACTCTCCACACAGAACTGCATATCTCTGCTACTTGCTCTCCTACTGGCGGGGAACGTAGTTCTAGACCTAAGGTGGAGCAGCCACGTCCTAGTCTCTTAATATGGACACTGAGAAAAGCCTGGTAGCTTGGCTGAACTGCAACGGACTCTCCAAGAAGTGCAGGTCGCTGATGGACCTCACAGACTTGCGACTGATTTACGAGCTTTTAGCGCAAATGTAAGGGCAACTCAGCTCTTCCCACCACTTCCACCCTACTTCCCTCATTTCCGACCTACCAGACAACAAAGTCATCGCCCTGGTCAACTACCGCACTCTCTTCCACTGCATCGAGGACTACTACCTCGACAACTTCAGCACTCCCATAGAGCTGATTTGCTCAGAACTATCTCTGCAAGACCTCGCTTTCGCTCCCAACAGTGCAAAGCTACTGCCGCTCATGGAACTGGTGCTGGCAATTGCAGTGCAGTGCAAGCACAAGCAGGCGTATATCAGTAAAATGTGCATTTTGCCGGAAGGCGCGCAGTCGCAGTTGATGGTGTTCATACAGAGAGTGTTGGAGAAGTCGAACGAAGCGAGTATGGACTGGGACAGGGCGATTCGGGCTGTTAGACGTGAGAAAAGACTGCTGAGGCTGGACTTCGACACTGTCAAAAACGAGCTAATCGCCACCTACCACCGCCTCGAAGAAGCCGCAACCGAAAAAAGTCCCACCAAAGCCAAGCCCAGCGACCCCCAATTCGAGCGTCCCAAGCGACTTTCCATCCGCCAAACCGCCGATTTCGAGTCCCTAATGAAGGCGGAATACGAAGCCCAAATTTCCTCCAAAAGCGACCAAATTTCCGAATTAAAGCGGCAAATTGCCAAATTGGAAGAGACTTCCGCAGGCGAAATAAACCGCTTGAAGGAGGAAAATGAAGGCTCAGAGGAGCAAATCGCCAATCTGCAGACTCTCCTCGACCACCTAAAAAGACGAATCTCCGAGTCCGCCCAGCTCGAAAGCGACCTAACCGAGGCAAAGCGAGCCCTCGAGGAGTCCGCCCAACTCCGCAAGCGCTTTGAAGAGATGGAAAAAGGCTTCAATCAGACCCTTCACAGTCTTTCGGTTACGAAGGACCAGCTGAAAGCGGAGCGGGAAACTGTGTTTCGCCTGCAAGCGACTTTGGCTGAAAAAGACGACTTGATGCGAGAACTGTCCAAAACGGAGATGGAACTGAGGGAAAAAAACGGGATTTTGCGGGCTAACAGTGAAGCTGTAAAGAAAGAAATGGAAATTCTCCGCAGAGAAAGCGGGAGGCGGGAGGAAACGGTAGACTTAGGCTCTGAAATGGAGGAAAGGGTGCAAAGACTGGTGGACGAAAATGCAGTTCTGAGGGCGTGCAGTGGAGAAGCACTGCTAGTGCAGCACTACAGCAAGGAGCTGGACTGTGCACTGCTCGACAGACAGAGGGCGGAGGCAGGCAGGAAACACCTGGAAAAGGACAAAAACGCACTAATACTGCAGCTAAAAGAGACTGAAAGGAGACTGGAGACGGAGAAAGGGAAATGTGAAGCGGTTGGGAAGGATATGGAAGTTGCGGAAAAGGCATTTGGACAGCGGGAGTTGGATTTGAGGGCGGAAATTGCGCTTTTGACTAAAAAAATCCTCGATATAACCCAGGAAAAGCAAGAAATTGAGCGCTTAAATGACGAATTGGCTGCGAATTGTAGCGAGAAATCGACCCGCATCAAGTCTTTAGAGGCAGATATCAGCCTTCTAAGCTCAATCATCACCGAAAAGAACGAAAAAACGACCGCTTCCGAGACCGAAATGCTGCTTTCCAGTCCCGAAAACGCCCAAAGCCACCTGCAAAAGCTGAAAATCCTGGAACTCGAGCGCGGCCTTTCAGACAAAACTCGCGAACTGGCGACTTTGACCGCCACTCTGAGTGACAGAGACGAGACCATTGCTACGCTCAAGGACCAGCAGGAGGAGTGGATGCGGCGCTTTGTGAAACAGGCTGAGGAGTCCAAAGGGAAGATACGGGCGGAATTTGAGCGGAAACTGGCGGAGGCGCAGAAAAGGGAAGAGGACTTGACGAAGGCGCTGGCTGTACTGAGGGAAAAGAACGAAAGTCTACTGACAGAGTGGAGACGAGAGGAAAGAATGCTCGCCATGGTGGTTCAGAACCTGGGGGCTGAGCTGTGCCAGCATCATTGGCGAGTGCACAAGTCCTAGTAGTAACATACACTGCCAAGCATATATACAGTTAAGCAGGACTGGTGGGGATGACGAAGTAGCAAGGCACTTTGGCGCCTATGGCGGAGATGTCCACTGTGGTGTTGGCCTCGTAGGTGTAAGAGCCAGGAGCCGCTTCTTCCAGGAAGGCCATCGAGGCTTGGCTCACGTTGATAAAGCCCGGCTTACTGTTGGCTTCCATTTTAAAGGCTATGAGCACGTCCCTGCCATACACATCATATCTCACTATATTGGTCCCCACAATTGCACCAATGATTTCCCCTGTATGCACCCCCATCCTCATATCTAAGTTGGTGAAGTAGTCATCATTCACCTTCGCAATCACCTCCTTCATCTCCAAGGCCATTTCCACCACATTCAAGCACTCCTGCTTGGGGTCTCTGTAGTCCTGCTTGCCGGAAAGGCCCATGGCAATGTAGCAGTCTCCGATAGTGTACACCTTGTAAGTCTTGTACTTCAGACAGAGTTGGTCGAAGGCAGTGAACATGTTGGACAGCATTTCGATCACTTCGCTGGGCTCTCGCTCATTTGACCAGGCCGTAAAGCCCACTATATCAGCTACTATCAGAGTCGTATCGCTCAGGTAATCAGTGATGTTTCGCTCTAATTTCATGTTGTCAAGGACGTGCTGAGGCAGGAGGTTTTCCAGAAGATGGTCTGTTTTCTCAATTTCAGTCTTTACTGCTTGCTTCAACTCGATATATTTGTTCAGACGCACGTCTCGGTTGAGAGAAAAGACGAAGAAAACGATAATTTCTCCCAAAATGCAAGCCAAACGAAGGCACAAATCATTGACTTCGCTATAGTGTATATAATTTACTGTAATCCCAGCTGACACTAAAGCCAAGAAAGGAACAATTTGAGTAGACCGCATGCCTGAGAAGTGCACAGCTGATAGAACCATCAAAACCGCCAAATTAGTGTCCGACGACAAGTCATCAAGATCATGTATGAGGTAGCTTTGAAGGATTAGAGCAGCGGCTGATACTGCCAAGGCCACCAGCGCCACCCAGGAAAAGTACAAACTGGCAAAAAGCGGCTTGGATAGGAAAGTCAATAGTCCCAAAGCTACTGATGAGATGGTTCTGCTAACAATTCCCTTCCAATTCTCATCCTTCACCACAAACTCCATCGATTCTAGTACCAAACTGACCACTGAGGCCGCAAAAATGACCGACAGGCCGAGTACAGCCTCAGGCCGTCTCAACTCCAAAGTTTCCTGGTAGTGCTTATCCGTGCTCATATTGCACTTTAGCAGTTTCCTCAATTTCTGCTTCATTGTTTTCTTCTCCTGAAAGGACTTCACCACTTCCGAACTTCCCTCGAAGACGCTGTTTCTGCGAGCCACAGTGATGCCTCTGGAGACGGAAGAGGAGTTTCTGGGCTGGAGTTCAGGGGTGGCGTCAGGCACTTCCATGTCTTCTTTGAGCTGGCGAGTGCCGACTTCCCGCTGTGCTGTGTAGACTTCCATGAGTCCTTTGCCTTTCACTTGCTTGACTGAGCTTTCGAAGAGAACGCCAAAGGTGTTTTTCAGGACTGCATACGTAGCGCCTGAGACCTGCACTGCATTCTGCTCCGTCAAAGTCGAGCACATCCTCGAAGCTGTATTAACCGTGTCACCCACAAGGGAAAACTGCGGCTTGTGGTACCCCACCACCCCTGCAATGACCTTCCCACTATGTATCCCCACCTTAATCCGCAGCGGCTGTCCATCCGCCAGGCGATACTGCTCCATGGCTGCAATTATCTCAAAGGCGAAGTAGAGTAGCCGCTGCGCCTGAGACACTCGCGGCAGCTCTAGCGACAGGTCTTGCTCACTCTCCTTCACGCCTGTGCAGGCCATATAGACCTTCCCCACAGTTTCCACCTTCGTCACTCCGCAGTTTTCGCAGATTTCGTCGAATTTCTCATAAATGTGGTTCAGCAGAGTTAGGACTTCCTCAGCCTCGTAGTCCTTGATGATGTGGTCGAAGTCGCAGATTTCACAGAAGAGAATGTGCACTAGTGGCTGGATCTCCGCAATGAACTTGACGCCGTTTTTGACCCTGGAGCAGACGAATTCAGGCAGTAGGTACTTTAGTATGTTGTCCGCCTTCTCTAGTTCGTTTTCCTGAGTTGTCAGTAGTCGGAACTTCTCCCTGTTGATTTCGTCCAAGTAGTGTCCTGCAATAGCGCAAGCCGCAGATACTGCTAATACCTCTAAGAAAGCGCACAGCAGGGCAATTACCCCTGTTGGGGACATGTCTGTCAGCAGTATATTCACTACTCCGATTACCATGTAGGACAGCAAATTCATCGAAATCAGCAGGAAAACCACTGAGTAGCAAACGTGAAAGGAGAGAAAGGAGAAAATCGGAAGCGCAATCGCCACTTCGCTGCTACTGTTGCTGGACAGGATGTAGTACAGATTGGCGAATACGCTGAATAGCACCAAACTGCAGGTGTTGACAGCGATATAGTGGTTTTTGTAGGGCTTCGACAGGCTGAATGCGAATAAACAAGCACAAAAAGCAGCGAAAATGAGTCTCAAAGGGGTGTATTTAGGGGCATAGCCAGCCTCAATGGCCTGTGCAGCGCTGCCAAAGGCCACCAAAGTGACCACCAGAAACCCCGTTTGCAGCTGTCTTATCAGTTCCGGCAGTATGCTCAGCTGGTAGTTGTCCTCCAGGGACCCCATTTTGAACGTCCGCATGAAGCGCTGGCGCTCGAATAGGTCTTTGGACTTTGGAGGCGTCCCGCAGTCTGAAGGGGTCCACAGTCTGGCTAAGGTGGAAACGTGCCTAATGCAAGGCTCAGTCCGGCCCAAATGAGCTACCATTGAGGCCTGAAACAGCCCATTATAGGCGTGCATAGCGTAGCTTAGTGCTATGGGAAACAGCGGAATCACCACTGCTTTTAGCACTAATTGAGGGATTGACAGGGTCATTTCCATATAAGCCACTAAGTCTGGGGAGAAGTAGTTGAGTAGGACGGACTCAAGCAGGAAAAGGGCAATATTGAGCAGAAAAGAGAGCCAAAAGCAGGTATTTAGCTCCATGTGTTCAGCTACTATGCAGCCTGTTACGGTCAAAAACAGGGCAATTGATAGGCTTCCCGTCAAAGTTAGGGCGTTTTCGGTCCCTCCGTCAGGACTTAGGGCAGTTTTCATGTCGAAATCCATCCAAAAGGCTATAAAAAGGCCTACAAATACCGACTTCGCGACCGTTTTCATCAAAAAAGCGACCTTAAAATGCCTCGTTTGGAAGGTGTACAGCTGCGGGCAGGCCACAGCGCTCTCCGGCTCTATGTCCCTACTCTTCAAAGCCACATATATCATCAAAGGCTTAGTCGCTACACACGTAATCGCCCACACCACTGTCATATCTATAGGAGAATTGGCTGAAAACCCACATTTCCACATATAAACCGCCATCAAAGTCGCCACAATTCCATTTTCGCCTATCGTCATAACCGCTATTGCACTAAAGCGCAGTACTGCAAAGCGGCCTGCCACCACCATGAAGTCCGCCAGTGCTGCCAAAGAGGCAGTTTTCGCGTCAAACAGGTACTGGGAGGGCGGTTCGGACCCGTGGCGGAGCCCTATGCGAGTATCTGACTCGTTTAGCATGGGCAGGGAACTCAGACTGTCCGCGAATGAGAGGACTGTGGGCCGGAAGGCGAAGGAATGCTTGAGAAACCGCACTAATTTGGCCTTTTGGTGCGGCAAAGCAGCGAACAGACACACTACTTTGGCAGTGTACAGCAAGGCGGCTAGTAGACGCTGGCATTCCTCGGTCAAAAGTGCAGTTTCAAAGGTAGATCCGTCCATTAGTAGCCTGAAATTGACTGAAGAGTAGTCAAAAGGGGTGGAAAGCAGGTCGAGATACTCACATTTCCGGGTTATGGGAGTGCCGATGGACAGTTCACTCATTAGTTTTTCGAAGGTGGGGGCCATTTTGGCGGTTCTTGCGGTCATGCCTGAGGACAACTCTTCGCCTAGGGTCGTTGTGGGCTTGCGGTAGATGAACTCGCACACTAAGTCGCCTAAAATCCGCTCACACTCCCGTATGTCTTCTATCCCCTTCAGCGGCACCACATACCCCTCCTCATCAAAGAAGCCCGACCTCATGCACGCAGCCAAACTCTCCGTCTCCGAGTCATTGCTGACCAGCCACAGCTTGACTCCCGCCTGTGCGAGCTTCCGCACGCCCTCAGAAGTGGCCTCCGCGATAGGGTCTTCGAGGCAGGCGATGCCTAGGTAGTGCAGTCCGGTCTCGAGTTGGCTCAAAATCGCGTCTATTTTGGAGTCAACGTTTATTATGGCGGATTGGGCGCGCCAGATTTGGTCCTTGACGGTGTCTAGTTGGTCGGAAGAGAGCTGCTTGCAGGCGAGCATGATCGGCACTAGGCCGGATTGCTTCATTTCAAGGGAAATCACGCGGATTTGGTCGAACAACTCGTCCTCCACGTCTAACAGCGCGCCCACCAACTCCACAGACCCCTTCACGTACAGCACTCCGTGCGTCCCATTGGCCCGCTCTGCAATGACTCTCACTCGCTTGGCTGCTTTGGAGTACTCCCGCGCTGCTAGGATGTTGTAAATAGTGCGTTTGCCGTGTATGTCCAGCATCGCTTTATCCTGCGAGAACTCCATTATCTTGAACCCAAATCGCTCCCCGCAGGCCACCATCGCCTCCTCAAACTTGTTCTTTGCCTTTAGCGGCTCTAACTGAGTGACAGTATTGCACAGCACCATGCACTCGAATAGTCGGGTCAGGTCTGCTGCCTTGCCGACGAGGAGTTGGGACTCGAGAGAGCGGAAGCCGCAGGGCTCGTGGAGGCCTGGGAGGAGGGCGCGGACTTGGCTTTTGATGGAGGCGTAGGTGTGTTCGTTGGAGTCGCCGGAGGACTTTTTCTCCTTGTCGCAGCGGATTAGCACGTCAAAGACCCCAGCCGCTTTATTCTTCTGCCTCCGCCTCACTATCTCCAAGCAGGAATGCGTCCCTGCGCGATATCCGTCACACTGATTGAAGATTTTGTCTCTGAAGATGAGGGAGTGGACATGTGGCTTATCGGTGGTGAAAGCAGTGTTTTTGTCTGCGATTACATAGTCGATATGGGCGAAAGAGGAGAGATTGCTGAAGGACTTGAGGCGAATGTGGTTGGTGGAGCGGTTGATTTGGAGGATTTGGAAGAATCGGGAAAGTTCGAGAAGGACGATTAGCATCGGCGGGAGAAAGCGGTAGAATAGTATAATGGACATTAGGACGACCATCACTGAGTTTTCCTCCGGAAGTGCACTTGATAGAAACCCAGCAGCATTCGCTATCACCGCTATACACCCCAGACCCATTCCCGCCCACACATACTGATACAGCGCCACTTCCAGTCTACTCCGAAAGTGCAGACTCGCCCTCGCATTGAGCATCACTTTCGACTCCATCCCAGTCGCCACGACACAGCACAACGCCCACCCAGTCCCATACACCCGACTCCCTCTCAGAATAAAGTTCGCCATCGACAAGGGAACTGCTGCAGGCGCCCGGGCAAGCCGCAGCTGCCCTGCAAAGACCTGGAAGTCTTGACTGGGGGCGGAGGTCTTCAGCATGCCTTGCAGCTTGGGGAGGATGGAAACGGTGCGTTCGAAGTTGACGGACTCCACGAAGCGCTGCAGGTCGGGGACGCCCCGCTTGGGCATCATCTCTGCAGAGCCGAGAGTCTGGGAGTTGTCCACGTGGCAGACTCCGTCGGGGTTTTCGGTTGCAAATAGAACTGCATCAGCAGGCACTGTTTCGCCGTTGCTCACATACAGGATGTCCCCACAGCGCAAGCTACCGCTGGGCAGGTCCGAGAACTCCGCCCCGCCCCACACCCTGCAAGGCTCAAAGTTAACCCTCCGATCCGTGTCTCTCCGCAGCAGTTCCAAGCAAATATTCCTTATGAAAACCATCGAAACCGCCACAGCAAACACCCCTGCATCCGCCACATCCCTCTGCCACCCCTCCACCAGCAGCACTACATTCACCGCCGCTACCACCAACAGCCACAGATATCCAGTACTCTGCAGGAGCTGGAAGAGCATCTCAGGAAGCAGCCCGGCAACTGTGTACTTGGCAGTAGTGATGGAGTTGTTGGGGAAGGGCAGGTCTATGGACCGAAAGCCGCCGAAGGGAATTTCGCGAGTCAGTTCAGTTTGCGATTTGTCGAAGTGGGGAGACATGGAGTAGAATAGGCTTTACTAGACTTATTGCTGACTATGAGCAGAGGGAATAGGCAGGGGAGGGGAGAGATAGAGGGGAAGGACAGCAGAGAACGAGTGGGAACGCAGTGGAAGTGGCAGAGAGAGGGGAAACTGGACAGGCGTTTGTGCGCCTTTACCATCTTCTATGTCTTAAAGCAGATTACATGCTTAAAAATCGAAGTCTGCTTATGTGATTTCCAGACTTTATACGTTTTTTCAGTGGTTTTCCCCATTTTCACCCTATCCCTCCTTCCTTCCCTGACCCTAGCGACTTCCTTTTTCCACTTTTTCCTACCCAAATTCCCCTTCATATCCCTTCTACTCCCCTCAGTCCTCAAGCAAGGCTTATTGCCAAGTGCAGCTACATCTCACCTGTATCACTAATGGCCAACATTTTCATGGCGATAAAAAGAGTCTCGACCGAAGGTCACCTGCACTAGGGATAAATTGGTCTACTTCCCTGCGAGATTTGGGCTGATTCCAAGGTTTCCACTGACCTGAAAGCAGGGAAAACAGGGGATTAAGTCCGCAAACAGGGATTTTTCTCGAAGGCGGTTTCCAACCAACACAGCGAAAAATCGCTATTTTCCCACTGTCAAACCTTCTAGTCGCCTCTAGGCTTAGATATCTCCAATTCCATTGATCACACACGCCTTGCTATGGTAGCAATAATATGTGTCTTTTAACCACAAGTCCGGCTCCCTGTGACCACGCGGAGTGCAAGTCGCCGACGTGTTGCTTGGCCCCTCAGCCACACTTCCCCGAGACCGCCTCTTCAGCCCTGTTACAAGGAATGATGCAGCTAAATCAGCTGCTGCTCTCCATGGCAGGCCAGAGTGCCGCAGTGCAGACCTACCTCGACTCCATCGCCAGTCGCTTGAGCACCCCAGTCTGCCACAAAGGCTTCAACGCCGATTTAGAGTTTCGATACCCGGATGAGAGAACTTATAGGGCGCAATTGGGGTTAGTGGGTGAGGGCGTGGGACAGGCTTTCAAGGAAAGGGGCTTTTCGCTGATGGTGCAAATCGTGGGGAGTGACGGTTACCCGCGTAGGACTGCTGGACAGCGCTTTAAAGTCTGTCTGTACTCGCAGGACCACCCGCCGAAGCGCATACTGCAGAATATATCCGGGAAGAAGATTTTGAGAGGGACGATTGAGGCGGAAAGTGACAATGAGGGACTGGTGAAGTTCGCCAATATTGTGGTGAATGAGGTCAGTTCCCACTATATGAATGACGCTTTCTACCTGGTCGTGCAGCCTACCTGCCCCGACATCAAGCCCTACACCTTCGACTCCTTCTCCGTGCGCGCCCGCAAGCCAATGAAGCGGTCCGCCCGCTGCAGCCTGGAAGACATTGCGGCATAGGTAAAGTCTACAAAAGACCGTGTAACATTACTGAGGCTCCTCACTGGAGGAGTAGCGTAGCATGGAGGGGGTCGGAGTGCAGTCCTTAGCACTGCGTAGGACGCGTTGGCCGTAGTCCAGTCTGCGACGGTGCAGTTTGAACCGCAGTTTCCACTCTGGAGTTTCCATGTTGATGGGGCCGAGCCCGCCCAGGACGAAGTACTTGGAAGGCTTGATTTTGCGGTAGTCCTGCAGAGTGTAGGGAGTGAAGTCGGCGGATTTGATCTGTTTCCGGTGGTTGCGCATGTAGTCCTTAGAAGGAGCCTTGGTGCTGTGTGGAGACTACAGAGGCTGGGGGGAGTCCACTATGGGTGGGTGGAAGTCGATGGAGCGGGAGACCTTGTGGTTATGCATGGGTCCGGTTTCACTGATTGCCACATCCGCGACCATCAGTCTAACAGGCGCAGCACACTCCGAGAAAGTGTCGCTTATGACTTTCCTGGTGATGCGAATCGGCTTGGCGAAGACAGGGAAGTCTTCCTTCCTTTCCTGTGCGACTGGCAGTTCCTCGGCCTGCTGGAGCGGAGTCTTCGCCTGAAGGACTGCTGCTGCTGCGTACTTGAAGTGGGACTTGGAGTCGGGGACCAGTCCAGCCACTGGACGAGACTGAGACAGGTTCAGTTCTCCCTGCCGTCCCACAGTACTCAACTTGTTCTTGAACTTCTCTTGGAAGCTCAGAGCCGCCATGCTACCTTTACCAGAACCATCAAGCCTACCTCCGAGCAGTGCCCAGCTTCCACAGCGTCACACAGCGAGCTGCAAGGCGCCACGTCCTCCACTGCTTCGCCATCTCAAACACGCCTTCAATGGGCCGCACTCCCTGGAAGTCCACGTGTGCACAGGAGAGATGGGCCTGGAGCCAGGTCCAGTGCTGGAGTTGACTCGTTACGGACCTTCTCAGGCGGATTTGGGCTGAATAGGAGGCTTGCCAGGCCTTAAAACTCATTGATTTGAGCGAATCGGAGCGAAACTGTAGCGCTAACTGTCTTCTTTTTCGGGCTTGGCGGTAGCGGTACCAGCGCTGAATCAGAGTGGCAGAGGCGCTTTTCAGCGCTAACAAGCCTGTGAAGCGTCTGCGCCACTGGCAAGTCCTGACCCACCTTTGCAGCTTGAGAATTGCCTTGTCCCGGGCAGAACGCAGAAGCACGGCAGTTCTATCAGCTATCAGGCTGGGCTTGAGCTTGCGGAGACGACTTTTCGCCACCTTAAGGACCTGCGGATATGGTAATTGAGCAATTGCGGCCTCGGCTTTGAGTCCAACCGACTCATACCTCTGCTGAAATCTGCGTATTTCTCACCCTTTCAAGCATACAAAGGCCGTTGTTTCGAATGCTAGCAGCGCTTTCTCAGTGATTGCCTTCAATTCCGCAGTCAGTGGCTCGGGACTGAGACTCAGGTCAAGTCTGGGCTGAGACAGCAGTGATATTGCAGATTCCATAGAGATTTGGGCTTGGAGCAGGGCCTGGTCAGCCTCGCATTGTACTAGACGGAACAGGTCCATACCATATTATAACATCCTTCTCAGTCTTCCACCCAGCCAAAGCCCCTTCTAGCCTGCATATCTCTCTAAAACACCCTCTTTTACCCTAACACCGCCGGTATCCTTGAACTCCTCCTATGAACCGCATGTCTCACAATCATCAACTTGATCTGCCCCGCTGCCGGGTCCGCATTCGTGACCTCGTCTAACTTCATCTGCACAGCGTCGTGGTGCAGGTTGAGGTCTGACTCCTTGCGCAGGCTGTAGAGAGACTCGAGCAGGTCGCTGGGAGCGTCGAGCTGCTGGAGCCGCTGGGCGGTGAAGGAGACGTGGGAGGGACGGCGGCGGTATTTTGAGGGACTGGCGGAGTGGGTGGTATCTGGGTCTGAGGCTTGGGTGCATACGTCCATCAACTCATGCAGCATTGAACTCCGATGCGACCTCATGGACTCCAGCCTGTCCGGAGACCCCCGCGGCACTGGACTGAGTCCTGCTGTGGACTGTCTGCTGGGACTCGTAACTTCATGAGACGCCAGTACCGGTTTCTTAGGAGACACACTCCTTAGCTGTTTCTTCGCATAAACTCCTTCATAACTCTTCTTATCCCTGAGATGTCGCCTTTCCGAGGCTTTCCCAGGCTTCGCAGAGACCAGCTTCAGTTGCTGCATGGCCAAGTTGTCCTCAGACGAGTAAATCTGCTGAACTGCTTGGAAGGCAGTCCGCGGTCGGAGGCCATTTCCCCGGCTTTCCTCTTCTGCCCTCAAAACAGAGGACTCAGACCCGAAATAGCAGGCAATGGAGGCCCTAGCGGACTTGATCACTGTCCTGTATTGGTCCATTATAGGTCTTTTTGCTGCCTATTGATGCTCTTGGCTGGATATATTGATGGTATTGCTACTCTTAATTCCTATGCTTCCCTGTTCCACCCCAAACGACCTCATTTCCCTATCAAATACCCTATAAAGTCCACTCCTTAGGCAGGGGAAGAGACGAGTTGGATACTGAGTTTTGTATTGAATTCGTCCTTCCAAAATAGCGATTATATCGTAAATTTGGGTAGAAATTGCTGAAATCGCTTATAAAAGTGACCAAAAAGCTGCATTTACAGGTACAAATTTCCTGAATTTCGCGTATTCGCCCAAATCCACTGGAGACTTTTCTATCATAATGAGAAGACGATTGGGCGAGTCCCTCACTGCCACTATTTAATTCAAGTCACAGGCCCGGGAACAGGGAAACGTTATCTCCCTATCCCTCGATTCCTATTAAATGGTGTTCGTGACGGTCCACTTGGCTTCAAACCTGGCAGCCAACTGCCTCTTTTTCGTGCTCTGTCTGTTCACGCTGTTCGCGGACTACTTCCAGTTCGATACCTTCACTGTCCAGCTGAACGGATTGAGACATGAACTACGCTATGAAGACGTCTTCATTACCTCCTGGACCTCCTTCTCCGACTTCAGCACCTACGCCTGCACCTACTCCAACCACGACAAAGTGCGAACCGCCTGCAGCAACCTCTCCTACTTCAGAGCCGCGGGCGTGCTGTATCAGGCCTTGCTCTTCTTAGTCCTGTTGTCCCTGTTCCTTTCAATGCTTTCCCTCTACCTCCGCATGCTCGGCAAAGACAACCAACTGAGCCGACTGAAGCTCCCCCACCTCGTCGGCGCCCCTCTCTTCGTAGTGGCAGGCGCAGGGTACCTCTGGGTCTCCAACGTCGACCACCTGCGCAAGCCAGACGGCGACAGAGAGCACATAGAGAGCGACAGCGGCATCCAGCTCCTCTTCCTCACTGCCTTCGTTGGCATTCTAACCCTCCTCCACTACCTGTTCTTGAAGCACTACCGGCACATCGAAGACATCGGCTTCAGCTTCAAGCTGTTCGAGGAAATACAAGAGAAGGAAGACAGAATCCGCGACCTGGAAAGGGACAAAAAGGACTATACCGCCCTCGTACAGGACATAGGCGACTTCAAGAACTTCCTGTGCACTCCCGGCCTCCCCAAACTCGAGCTAAGGACCCTGCTCATCAGTGATTTGCTGAGGACTACGCTGGACTTTTGGCACCGGATTCAGCCAGACGACCGCAGCACTGTCAACGCCTCCATGGCGCTTGACTCCGTAGACGCTTCACTCGAGCCTTTAGGCGTTTCCCGCAGACTGAAGGTAGGCTCGGGCCTGGGCCAGACCCAGAAAATGACTGAAGACCCTGCCAAAGAGCAGCTGGAGCAGGAGAAGCTGAGGCTGGAGGCGCTAGTGGAGCGGCTGAGGGCGCAAATTGAGGACTTGAACCAGTTGCGCATTAGGGAGTTGGAGAACTTTGAGGAGGCGGAGAAGGAGAGGAACCAGCTTGCGCACACTATGACGCTTCAAAACCAGAAACTAAAGGGAAAAAACCAGAAACTGAAGTCTCAGCCGCCCCCTAAGGCCGAGGAAAGTCCCCTGCAAGAGCACGTCTGGATGCAGCGGCAGGAAATCGACGAATTGACCCTCACCCTGGAAGCCCTCCGCAAGCAGGCCAAAGCCTTGGAAATCGCTCAAAAAGAGGCGGAAATGCGAGAAATTGCCCTTCAGACGCAGTTAAATCAGGCAATTTTGCAGCAAAAATCCCTGGAAAAGGACTTAATTGCCTCGAAAGAAGCCAATCAGACGCTGAAAGAAGCGAATGAGACGCAAGAAAGGGAACTTTTAGCCGTAAAATCGCGAATTATTGCCTTGCAAGAGGAAGTTGAGCGACAAAAACAGGCAATTGAGGCTTTAAATCAAAGGGAAAAGGCACTTTTAGCGCAAATTGAAGCGTTGGAACAGGCCAAAGCGCTGCTTTTGAGCCAGTTGCAGATGACTACTGAGGATTTGGCAGCGAGACTGCTGGAAAACGAGGGTTTGAGAGGGGAAATACAGACAAAGGACAGCGCAATTGAGTCCTTGGAGCAGGAAAAAGCGATGTTATCAGACGAATTGAACTCAAAATTGGACGAAATTACGACTTTGCAGGGGGAAATCCGGGCTTTCCAACAGGAACTGCAAAACACCCTGGTCTCCAAGCAGCAACTCGCCCATTCCCTAGCTGAAGTGATGGATTCCAAGGCTGAAAGCACGCAAATGTCCCAAGAAGAAGTGGAAATTTGGCGTTTCCGCGCTGCCCAACTGCATAGAAGTGAAGCGGAAAAGACAGGGGAGCGGGATAGGGAAGCGGAGCGGCTCAAACAGCTGCTAAAGGACTTGCAAGTCAGGTGCAGTGCTGATTTGGACCGCAGTTCCGCCCTGTGGATGGTCAGGATTGAGGACGTTCGAAGCCTGGCGCTGCGGCAAAAGGGCGAAAACGACCAAATGGCCACTGATTTAGCCAACTTGGAGCGAATAAGCAGCGATTTAAAGCGAGAAAAGGCGCAAATCAGCCAAGAACTAGAGACTTCCCGCCTCCAAACCCTGTCCCTCAGCCAAACCAACACCCGTCTACGCAAGGAAATCGACCAAATGAGTCCCGCCCTAGCAGAAGCCCGCCTCCAACTCTCCGAAGCCAGCGCCATGAGCAGTGCCGAGACCCAGCACTGGCACTCCGCCTACCTGGAAGAAAGGACCAAGACTGCGAGGACCCAGGCAGACTCGCAGAGACTGGGCTTGCTGCTAGTGCAGTTGAGGGAGAAGCTGGCAGCAGAGCTGGAGACTGCTGAGAATGGACATAGGATGAGGCTGGAGGATGCGAGGACTGAGGGTTGGGCAGTGCAGAGGAAGGTCGCAGGCTTGGAGAGGGAGTTGAGGACGAAGCAGGGCCAAATTGAGGGCTTTGACCTGCGAATGGAGCGCTTTCGAGGGTATATTGCGGACTTGGAAGGACGACTTCAAGCCAAGTCGGCTGCAATAGTGTCCCTAGAGCAGCAAAACAGCGTCCTTAGGGGCGATATCCACTCGAAAACCCGCACTATTGACTCCCTCACCGACCAACAATCTGCCCTGACTGCAGAACTGCACCAGTGTCAGGCCGACAACAAGGCGTTGGGCGCCTCCTTGACCTCTCTTATATGGGAAAAGTCAGACCTGGAAGCCGCTTTGAGAGACTGCAAGTGGCAAATGGAGGAAATCAGCACTATGGCGCAGGAAGAAATAGCGGCGAAGGACCAATTTTCCCACTTTTTTGATGAAAACGATGAAAATCAGCAGGAAATCGAGCGGCTGCGAGAGACTTTGGACCGGAAAAAGCGACAATTGGAGCGATTATATGACCTAATTGAGTCGCTGGAAAGGAGTTTGATGTTCGCTAATGAGAAACAGACCTGGGACTACTCCAGTATGCAGGAAATATTGCGGAAACTGAGTCTAGTGACTGCAGAAAAGCTGTCCACTGCAGAGGAATTGGAGACTTTGAGAGGACTGCATAGGGAAAGAGCGGGGGAAATGAGTGAAGACGCCCAGGGACAGGCTGAAAGACTAGTAACGAAAACAGAAGAAAGCCACCGAATTCGACTAATAGAGGCTGAAAACAGGGCAAAACAGGCAGAAATGCACTGCCAAGAGCTTCAAACCGCTCTAACTGCCCAGCAATCAGCAGCCCGCAAGGCGCTGGAGGACTTAGAAGCCTTGTGGACTGTGCGAATTGGCCTGCTGACAGAGGACTTCAGGGGGAATTGGGCGAGGCTAAGGGACCATATAGCGGCCCTCAGGGCCACCACACAGTCCCAGCAGTCTCAAATATCAGCGTTGCAGGACGAAAAAGAGACTCTCGAAGTCGAAGTGCAGACTGTCACCGCAGACCTGGACGAAGTGCGTGGCGAACTCAGTGAGCTGTCCGCCACCCACGACACTTGCCAGGCCCGCATCATGGAGCTGCAGCACGACTGCTCGAAGGTGGAAGGCAGAGCCAAGGACTTGGAGCAGCAGCGCACCGGCTACAGGGAACTCATCAACCGCCTGCGACAGCAAATTGAACTGACGCAGCAGCTGCACGAAGGACAACTGGCGCAGACTGCCACTGACTTCGATGGGGAGAGGGAGGATATTATCGAGGAGTTTGGCAGGGAAAGGACTGCGCTGAATGAGATGCTGGAGCAGGTTACTGCGGAGAAGGAGCAGCAGAGTAATACTATTGATTGGCTGGGGGAGGAGCGGACACGGCTCGAGAGAATCACTATTCAGCTGCAGGCTGAAGTGACCCAGCACATATCCAAGCAAGCCACCATGATAAACTGGCTCGGGGCAGTTTGGGAGGACAAAGAGGCCACTGAGCGGCTAAAAGACGAGCTAGTGGAGCGCTACACGCTTGAAATCCAAAGCTACCAGCACCAACTTCTCAAACTGAGGGAAGAGTTCGACCGCTACAAGAAGGAACAGGACACTTGGAACAAGAGCCTAATCTGTGCGGGCGAGGACAAAGCCCTCCAAGGCGCCCGGCGCATCAAAGAACTCGAAGAACTGCTCGAGCAAGAAAGAGCCCGCGCCGAGCAACTCGAAGACCGGCTAAAGCAGGCCCACCGCCAGGTCCAAGACCTAACTGGGCAGTTGGAACTGCTGACCGAGGAGAGAGACCGTCTGGCCGTCGACTTGGAGGCTAGGAAGGACTTGGAGACAGTAATAGAGAGCCTGAGGGCGGAGTTGGCGGCGAAGGTGCAGGAAGTTGCGGTTTTGGAGCGACTGCGCGAGGAAAACAAAGGGAAAATCGCAGCTCTGACAGAGGCTTTAGAAAGGACAAAGAAGGAATTAGAGGCCCAGCGTCTCCGCACTGCTGAGTTGGAAGCCCAGTTGAGAGAGGCCCAGGACCAAATCATCCACTTCACCAGTCAAGTCTCCATCCTGCAGGACGAAAACTCCGCACTCAGCAGCAAATGCACCGACCAATCCAACCAAATCACTGACTTAGAGCAAAAACTGCTCCGTATTCAACTAGAAAACCAGCGTTTGGAGCAGGCTTTAGTCCGTGCGGAAAGGGATGTCAATAACCTGAAGCAGTGGATGCAAAGGGCGAAATCCGCGGAAAGCGATTTAATGTCCACTAAGCATCTTTTGACTATGAAAGTGGAGGAAATCGAGGCTTTAAGGGGAGATATTGAGGCTGTGACGGAGAGGAATGAGGCGCTGGACGAGGAAAACGGGAAGTTGAGAGGAGATGTGACGGCTTTGAATAGGGAAAAGGCTGCTTTGGCGGCTAGCATTGCGCAGGTGCAGGGTGAAGTCGCAAGAATGGCGAGGACTAAGGAGGAAGACGACAAGATAATAGCGGAATTGCGGGAAAACGTGCGAATTCAAGCAATCACCATTGAGCAATTAAAGGCGAAAATAGCAGAATTAGAGGCGATTTTAGCCTCAAAAGGTGACGATTCCTCCGCCTTCAAAGCCAAACTAAAGGAACTCACGCAGGACCGCGACCGCCTCCGCCTCCAACTCGCCAAAGCCAAGGACGACCTGCAGCGCAGCCAATCCATCAAGGAGCAGGCAGAAAAGGACCTCACCGAGCTAGAAGCCCTGCGGCAGGCTCTGGCCCAGCGAGACCAGGCCCTGGCGGAGCTGAGGAAAGAACTGGAAGACAGGGACAGTCTGGTGGCGGAGCTGAACCAGAAGGTGGCTAGGTATAAGAAGGAACTGGGCCGCAGGAAGAGAAATGCACTGTTGAAGCTGATGCTGAAGGACTGGAATAAGACGATTGTGCTGCAGGAGCAGAAGGCCTGGGACCATTGGCACTATCCGCAAGGGACTCTACAGCGGCCGAAACTTCCCCAGATCCTCATTTCCCCTCCAGAAGCCTCCCCTAGTGAGCGTTTCCCTCTGCTCCGCCTTCAATCCTTGGAAGGAGAGCTGACAGACCCAGAGCTGAAGGCCGGGGAAGCCTTAGTTCAGGAGGAAAAGAACGTTCTTTTGAGGGACAATTTGATCATTAATGCCTTTAGGTCGGCTGGACTCAGGGAGGCGCCGCTGGCTTCTGTGAATGTGTTCAAGTTCTTTGAGGAGCTGATGGAGCGGAAGTTTGAGGTGGACCAGGGGGACTTGGCGGCTTTCAGAAGGCCTAGAGGCATGACAGAGTTCATGATGGAGCACTTAAGCCGCAATTTCGGGCTGAAAAGCCTCGCAGTGAAGTTCCTGTGCCAGCTCCTGCCCGCCCTCCAAACCCTCTACAAGCAGAACCACCCCTACGGCTCCCTCTTCGCACGGCTGCTGCAAGTCTTCCACCGAGACCCGATTTCCTTCAAACTGGCAGTTTTCCTCACTCGCACTCGAATCCAGTTCAACCAATTAGTGGAAAAGACGGAGAAGGAAAAGACAGTGCAGAGCAGTAGTAGAAGCATTCCTCGGAAGAAGCAGAATTTGTCCTCTCAGCAGTTGTTTGAAATGGCGGCTTCTGGGGGAGAGGCGTACCTGGCGGATGTGATTTACCTGGTTTATGATATGTTTGAGCAGGCGAGGGACTATGGACAGTTGTTGCTGAATCTGATAAAGCCAGCTGCTATTGATGTCAGCGACTTCATTATATTCAAAATATGTCACAAGATGGCGAAACTGGGGCTAACACCTGAGTCTCTATATGACCTAATCGACGCAAAGAAGGAGCAAAACCTGCTGCGAGAGGAATTCATCCAGGGCGTGCAGCAGACCATGGACCTATGGGTCGACCGCGCCGACCTGCTAACTCTCTTCAACCTAATCGACCGAAACACCTCAGAAACCATCTCCAAAGAGGAATTCGTGCTGAAAATAAACTTCGACAGTTACTACTTCAACGTGAAAAACGAGTACTACGTAGTTTCTAAGAGCACTTTCCTGAATGCACTGACAGACGTGTACACGAGTATGTACCAGCACCAAGCCGCCAGACTGCAAAAGGTGTATAACGAAGTAGGCGCAAGAGAGCTTTCCCTCACGAAGTTCAGACAAGTCGTCCTGTCTATCGACCCTCACCTGGATTTATCGAAGGTGGATCAGATGTATGCGGAAGCTGGGAGGAATTATGGGGATTCGCAAGGAGTGGGGTTGGAAGCCTTCTGCAGGACTCTGCTACAGCACGGTATAGGCGCCCTGCACTTGTTCGAAACCCTCAATTTGGAAGAAGCGACTGCTGAGCGCAGGTCGGTGAGTGGCGGACTGGACATTTCCTTGACGTCGGAAGGGGAGTTGGTGAGTGTGAGCAGCCGCAGGAGGTCGCCAGTAGGCTAATATAGATGTCGTCGGGACTTGTAGTGGGCAAAGCTGCGGTGGAGGGGGAAGGACTCAGTGCGTTTGAGACGTATCCAATAGTAGTGGAAGGAAGAACCATCCAGCACCGCTACTCCGACTTCGAGTGGCTGAGAAGTGCCTTGATCCAAGCCCTGCCCAGCGCCCTCGTCCCCGCCCTGCCTCCCAAGACCTACCTCCGTCCAGCCCTCACTTCCTACTTCTACAGCGACGAAGACTTCCGAGAAGCCCGGCGCAGAGGCCTGGAGGAGTTCCTCGTCTCCATTCTTCACCACGATTCCCTCAGAAAGTGCGCCTGCTTCGCTGCCTTTTTGAACGGCAATGACCAGCAGTTCCAAGCGCTGAAGACGCAGGAGTCCGCGCCCTGGCGCAGTCGGATTGCGGCGCTTGGGAAATCACTCAGTTCGGCGATAGCTCGTCCAACCTTCCCTTTGCGATTAGACAGTGACCGGCGGTTTGAAAGCCTCCTGACCAGTCTGCAAGCCTTCCAACAGCACTGCCAAGTCCTCCTAGAGCAGGTCAACTCCCTCATAGCCAACTTCCTGCAGACCTCCCAGGCCCTGTTCACCTCCGGACAGACCTTGGAAGCCCTAGACAGAGTGGCAGACGACCGGGAAGTGCGAGAACTGACGAGTGCTATAGCAGTGGCAGGCATGGAGGCCAGTCAAGCCAGCGTCACACATGCAAATCAACTCAGTAGTGTCCTCAAGTATCGACTGGAAGCCTTGATTCGCCAATTGGACGCTGCTATTGAAGCTGTGGGCCGCAGGGAAGGCTATTTGGACCGATTGGCAGAGGAGTACGCCTCGTTGACGGAGAAGAAACAGCGAATGTCTCGAGACAAGTATATGGAGTTGGATGTGAAGGAGCAGGAAAGGAGGTTTGAAGAGGCGAAAGAGCACTTGGAGCGGTTTTCTGATGAAATGGAGAGGGAGGTGAAGGCAGCGGTGAGGGAGGTCCGACAGGAAGTGAGGCGGGCTGTGGGGGAACTGGCGGAAATGCATATCCAGCACTACGAGCAGACTGCCGTTCGCTGGGCCAAAGTTTGCCCTAGACATGCCTCATAATTCCCACATGGTTCGTTCCCCTGCCAAACAGCCCCTCAAAGCCAAATCCGAGTCCCAGCCGCCCCCCACTGACCTGCCCAAGGCCCCCTCACCTTCAGAAAGCCCCCAGCAGCGACTAGAGTCCTTAGAGCAGGAAATCAGGTCCAAGGAAAGGACGCTGACTTTGCTGGAGGCGAAACTGCCGAAGGACGGGAAAGACCTGGCGGACCAGTTAGTCACCAGAGACAAGCGAATTGAGGAGCTGAATGAGCGAGTAATACGGCTGGAAGCGCTGGGAAATGCGGACAATTCTGCTGTCAAGTCCATGCAGATTGCGAAATTGACGGAAGAAAGAGAATGTTTAGGCAAGGAAAATAAACGATTGGAAGACTTGCTTGCCCACCTGGAAGCACAGGTGAAGTCTCTCACCCACGACCTGAGAGAAGCCAAGTCCACCCTCAAGTCCCGCCTCCTGGACGTCCAAAGCGAAGCAGAAGCCGCCAACTCCCAACTCCTCACCAAGTCCGACCAAGCCGCCAAGATGAAGTCCGACATAGTGCAGCTGTCCAAGATTGTCAAGGACATGTCCCAACTCAATGGAGAACTGAATGAAAAGGTGCAAAGGATGAATAAGGACATGGAGGGCAAAAACACTGAGTTGTACGCAGCCACTGCAAAGGCTCAGCATACAGAGGAACTCGAGCAGGCGCTAATGCAAGGGAAAGCCGAATCAGCAGCACTTAAGAACAAACTGCAAAAGATGCTGGAAGACCGGAGTCGCTTGGAGGCTATGGAGGAACTCTCTCGGGTGACTCAGGAAGTGCTGAGGGATATAGAGGACAGGGCTGGGGCGATGGCGCCTGCTGCTGTGGTGGAAGCCGTGCAGCGCCTGAGACATGACTTGAAGAAGGGCACAACTGCTCAAAGGACTGCGAGGGACGACCCAATCCTGCTGAAGCAAGAAATAAAGGAAGTGAAGGGCAATTTGGCTGATTTAACGCTGGAATTGAAGCGGCAGACAGGACTCAACGAAAGCCAAATCGGCAGAATTCGAGCTTTAGAGAAGGAAAAGGCAGAAATGAGGAGAGAAATGGAAACCGGCCTCGAAAGACTCGAAAAACGCGCTAAAAGCCTATTGGAAGGCATGGAAAAAGCCAGAGAACGCACCAACCAGGCCGAAGAAGAGGCAAGTCGCCTGGAAGGAGAGAACGTAAAGGGCAAAAACCTGCTAATTGGCCTGCAAAGTCAAGTCCAAATGCTAAAAGAACAGCTAAAAGAGGCGAAAACTGCTGAAGAACGGACTTTAGCAGCGTTTCAAGAGGGAAAAGCGAAGCTGGCGAGGATGAAATTAGCTGCAAATGCACAGGAAATGAGCATTTTCAGCAGAGAAGCGAAGTTGAAGCAAATTGCATCAAAGTTGAAGCTGCTTACTGATGAGATTTGGAGAAAGGACACGGAAATGCTGCGGAAAGATGCACAAATGCTGCGTGTTCAGCAGGAAATGGCTCAGATTTCCAGCGATTTTCACACTCTCCAGGCTGAAATGCAGTCCAGAGCCGCTCAAGCCAACGCCGAACTGGAGCAGTCTCTGCGAGAGAAGTGCAAAGAGGCAGACCTGCTGAAGGACATGCTGCGCAGTTCCAGCAAGCAGGTCCAGCACAAGGAGGTGGACTTGAACAGGACCAGGAGAAGGCTGGAGGCGCTGGCTGCCGCCCCTGTGGACCCTGCAGTCACGCTGTATGTGGAGACTGTGGACGGACTGCTGGACGCTAGGGAGAAAGTTCGGACTTCCAGAGGGAAAATGCCTGTTGCGATGTTCAAAAAGTTGCTCCGGCTGGAGGAAATCCCCAGCGAAAAGGGAGACTTACTGCGAATAATCGAAGGGAAAATGGAAGAAGCGGCGACTAATCTCGAAAAAACCCTCAAATCCAGCACGAAAGTAAACATTTCCGAGTACTGCAAGCGAGTGACCTCCCCCGAACTGCGGCACGCCCTGTCCGACGACCAAGCCAACATCACAATCGGCCGCCTTCTCGCTAAATGCCGCAGTCTGTAGGCTAAACAGTTACATCAGAGCACAGGAACTGCAGGCCTTGTGAGATACTGCAGGCTGCACAGTGCGGTTCCAGCCCAAAGTCACATCGGCAGGGTCAGTGCGCGGGGGCAAGGACTGTAGGCCTGAGGTGCAGTTAGGGCAGATCAGGCTGGAAACGCGGGTTCTGGCCACACTGTCTCTGGCTTCTTGGTACTGTTCGTCTGCTTGGGCTTCCAGTTCCCTGATTTCCTCGTGAAGGTGCGATATGTCTTGGCGGAGGGAGTGGCTGATGGAGAGTTTGGCTTGGATGTAGGCTTGGGATTCTTCGAGTTGGGCTTGGGAGCAAGATATAGACTCTTTCACTCCTTTGCCGATGCTAGTAAAGGCTCCGATTGAGGAAGTTTCGATAGATATACGGCTTTCCAGGATCGAGAGTCTACCAGACTGGTTCTGAACACAAGAGCCAGTCTCTTTACTGAGCTTTTCAACCTGAGCATCGAGCACTTCCCACTCTTCCTTCTGCGCTGCAATCTCCGCTTTCAGCCTCACTTTTGTCTCTTTCAGCTGTGCAATATAGGTCCGCAACTGGGTTTTCAGGTGGCCGCCGACTCTATCTTGGTCACATAAGTCACAAATCCGCTCCAATTGCTGGGTCTGGGGGTGTGCACAGCGGCCGAGGGAGTGGCGGTCGCAGGTCTGGCGACTGCAGAACTTGCACATGTGTCTGCTCAGACTCAGGCCGAACTTGCGTCCGCAGACACTGCAGTTATCGTTTCTACTCCTTGTCTCTGGGTCTGCAGAGAGTAGGGAGCCCTGGGAGGGGGAGGTCCGGCCTGGACTGGAGGACTCTTTGCGGTCAAGACTCATTAGGGAAATTAGCGCTGGAAAGAGGAAATGGGAGAAAAGCTGGAGAAGTGGATAGAGACAAGAATTCACACATATTCGAAATAGCGTCGATATACACTAATTGCCGATTCGAAGGAGTTTTAGCAGTAAAAACACTGTCTATCAATAAGGAAAATCAAGTTTCTGCTAAAGATCAGGCAAATTGAGTCTATTAATAGATGCAAAAGATGAGTTTCATATACTAACAAGTGATATTCGCAGTGCCTAAAACCCCAGCGTTTCCTACCATTAACCCTCTACGGCCTCAAGAAATTAGCAAACAGCCATCTGAACGCTCCGTTTTTGCCCTAAATTTGCCTTTAGATGTCCCTCTTTCCTCCCAGTTTTAGCGACTTACAGCTAGTAAATGATATGAACCCCACCAACAAGTCCACCCGGCCTCAGTTTATCCTCCTCTCCGGCGGTGGCCCAGCAGTGCTGCAGACCCGGCTAACCGCCGACAACCGCTTTACCTTCGCAACAAGGACCAAAGTGAGAATTGGACTAACCCCTAGAGTGGCCAGTCGCCTGCACTCCAGACCTGTGCACAGTCCCAGTCTGCCCAGACCCCAGTCCGACCCGCGCAAAGCGCCCTCTCTGGCCAGTCTCTTCAAAGGCAACCTGCTCGTCACGCGACTGTCAACGGCTGCAGGGAAGGGAGCGAGGCCGGTCGTCAGCTGGATCACAGGCCGCAGAAGTGCACTGGTGGTGAGCGCAGCGGGCTCCGTAGCAGTGCTCAACACCAAGGAAGTCAATGACACAGACCTCAGCCAGTCCTCTGAAAGCGAAAATCGGCCCAGGGCCAGGGGCCGGTCCTCTGTCTCTCTGCCGCCCACCAGTTCTAAGCCGCGCACAGAGGAACGGGTGAGTTTCAAAGAAGCCTGCAGAGACTTCGAGTGGCTGGGCCGGGCGAAGGACCAGCTGCAGAAGGACTGGCAGCGCTACCTGCGGCTTAGCAATGGGGTGACGGTGACTCCGCCCTCAGAGGCCTTTTTCGCCTATAAGTACTACCTGGGCAGGGGCAATAACCACCCCTTGGTCAAGGCCTGCTTCAGAGCCCGCGGCCACTGGACGCGTCTCAAGCACGAGGAAGACATGGCACAGGCAAACCTGGTTTGGACTCAATCGAAGGTAAAAAGCCTCTTTGCCACCTATCCAACTGCCACTTCCCCGCCTCAAATCCACTCCAAACCCGGGCCTATTCTCTGTTCCGTGAAGTTCCCAGGCAAAAAGGCTGCCTGCAGCAGTCTCAAACCCGTCGATATTCAGCCTTTGGGCTTCCATTTAGTGGCCAATTCCGCCTCTTTTCTGTTCCTGCAGCCCACCCAGGAACTCACTTCCGTCTCTCTGCGCACTCATAACAAGTTAGAACACAACTACCACCTGGCCAACAAGAAAACGCTCTTTTATAGTATGAAGAAGTACTATGAAGTGCTCAATCGCGACCCGTTTCAGGTCCTTCCGCTCACTTTTCATATACAAAATGGACTGGAAGATGCGGAATTTGCTCGATTTCAGGCTGCTTTTCGCACTTTTGAGCGGGAAAAAGCACTCAAAAACATATGGATTGTGAAGCCGGGGGAAAATACGAACCGCGGCACTGGCATTTCCGTGTGCAGTTCCCTAGAAGAGGTCAAATCGCAGGTAAACACCCACTCCATTTGCCCACTTTCAGGCCAAAAGCGGACCTTTATCCTCCAAAAGTACATAGAAACCCCGCTTTTGATACATAAACGCAAATTCGACATCCGCTGCTACGGACTTTTGACGGCTATTAACACTATAGTGCAGGGGTATTACTACAAAGAGGGCTATTTGCGCACTTCCTCGAAGGAGTTTTCCCTCAAAGACGTCGAAAACCGCCTAATTCACCTCACAAACGACGCAATTCAGAAATACAGCGAAGACTACGGGAAATTCGAGAGCGGAAACAAGCTTTCCTATAGCGACTTCCAGCGGTATTTGGACCTGCACTACCCCGGCAGCAGCCTCAACCGCGACATTTTGCCTCAAATCCGACAAATCATGCGAGAAAGCTTCGAAGCGACCTTCGCGAAAGTAAACTTTTCACAGCGAGTATTCTCCTTCGAAGTATTGGGGTACGACTTTATGGTGGATTCCAACCTGCAAGTGTGGCTAATTGAGGTGAATACGAACCCCTGTTTAGAGCTTTCCTCGCCCTTACTAGCCAGAATCATCCCTGCAATGCTCGATAATGCCTTTAGAATCGCTATTGACCCGTACTTCCCGGACCCTGTGGCGCAGAGGAAGGCTGGCGGCACTCTAACTGGGGAGCCTGTGGCGGAAAACAGGTTTGAACTGGTGTTTCACTCTGGGGTGGAGGGGAAGTTGGTCAGGGAAGTGCTGGGGGAGAGGTTTGGCTGCATTGAGGACTTCGATAAAACGCTGCAGGACATGCCCGAAGAGGAAGAAATGGACGAATCTAACGAAGCCTCAGAGGACGGCTGCTGAATCCCACAAACTGCTCGTAACTAGGTCTATTTCCCTCTTTTCTGCCTGTAAGTTAGTCTAGGAGCAGTCGCCGTTGTCGAAGGAGCAGAAACGGTGAAAACACTCGCTATCGCACTCTCCATCTCCCAGGAAGCCCGGATAGCAGCCCGGCGCACACACCCCACAGTCTCCATAGTCATACGCACAGGCCTCTACAAAGCAAGCCGCCTCACAGTTCCCATTCCCCAGCTGCACAATGTTGCAGTCTCTCGAGCACTCGAAACAGTCACTTCCGTCCCAGCGACACTCCTCAGTGTAGCACTCAAGGTCGCAGACTCCGTCGTTGATGTAGGACTGCTGGCAGGCTGGGGAGCAGGTCTGGCAGTCGCCGCGGTCGTTTCCGCAGCTTGGGGTGTTGCAGGCTGCTTCGCAGATTTGGTTCCCGAGCATGGATCGGCTGCAGCCTGGACTGCACTGGTCGCAGTCGCCTTGGTCGTAGCCGCAGGCAGTGACGTTGCAGGGTAGATCACACAGGAAGTCCCCTAGCATAGGCAAGGTGCAGCCCGGAGCGCAGGTCAAGCAGTCCCGAGAGTCGTACCCGCAGTCCGTAGTGTTGCAGGGCAGGTCGCAAATGCCGTCTCCCAGCCAGGCGGCCTGGCAAGGCAGGGCGCAGGCCTGCAAGCCTGGCAGCAACAGCAAAACCAGGAAAACCCTGAGCATATAATTGGGACTTAACCTAGCCTAAGCGACTTCAGCACTAATGGCATCACTTCCGACCCTGGAAACCGCCCCAATACGCCCTTCGCACATTCCACTTCGTCAAACGTCTGCACCGAGTCTCTGAACAGACCCGGCTCAATGACCTCCCCCAGCTTCCGTCTCCTATACGTCTCTAGCAGACACATCGAGAATGGCACAGGCTCGAAAGAGTGGTCTCCTATATGCACCGTAGTTGTATGGTCTCCTGTGACTACTACCAAAATAGGCCCTTCCAGCCTGTCTAGACAGCCTGCGAGGTGGCTGTCTAGGCGCTGCAGGAGTGCCAGGCGCTTGTGTGTCTCTCCGTCGTGTGCGAGGTCGTCCACTGCTTTGACGTGCACGAAGGCGAAGTCGTGGTGATGGAGGTTGAGGAGGGTGGCTGCGTGCTGGAACTTGGCTTCGAAGTCACTGTGTACGTCACCAGTGGTTCCAGGAACTCTAACAATCTCTGCATCTACGGTCATGCCCAGGCCTGCAATGATGGCTGTAGGCGCTATAAAGAAGGCTCGAAGGCCGTGTTTCTGCTGGAAAGAGGGAATCCGCAGTTTCGACCCACAGCCCCTGAGAAGGACAATATTGGCCTGCGGCAGCCCTTCCAGCTCCCTGCGCTTATTGATAGGGTGCTGGGCCAGTACCTGATGTATCCAATCCGACAGCGCATTTACCACTTTCGCAGTATAAATAGCCTCTGGCATATCCGCAGTCGGCTGCACTCGTAGTAAAGGCAGATTGTCCTTGAGTGGGTCTGTGTCAGTGATTTGGCAAGAAAGGCCTTTTCCGCGCACCCGAACCCCACATCTGTGCTCTGTGGCATGCAGTACTGTCACCCAGCAGTCTTCAAAGCCTGGGATTTGCTTGTCATTGAGCGCTTCGCACAGTGGCAAGCCCCAGTCCGGGAAGTCTCTATCGACCCGTCTTCTAGTGACTATCCCAGTTTCTGGGACGAGTGTGGAAAAGTTGCACTTGAAAGCGATATCGTCATACGTCATTTCAATCCCTGCGCCCAAAGACTCAAACGACCCCCGGCCTAGGTAGTTCCTCAATGGATCATACCCGAATATCGACATATGAGCAGTGTCACTCCCGCAGGCCAGTCCAGTCTCCACCGGGTCCATCATTCCACTTATGCCACTGCTCGCGATTGCATCGAAAGTGGGCAAATCCGCTGCTTGGATATATGTCCGACCCGCGAATTCGGCGCAAGCCACCTCGCCCAGTCCGTCGATCAAGACAAACAGCACTCTGCGGGCCATATATATGGTCACGTTGGGGCTGCTAATAGCGGTATTGGGCAGCGCAGCGGCCAGCGAAGTACTGGTGCTGACTGATGCAGACTTGGAGGAACGGGTGGAGGGACTGGAGAGAGTGCTGGTGGAGTTCTATGCGCCTTGGTGTGGCCACTGCAAGCAGCTCGAGCCGGAATTCGAGAAAACTGCTCAGATTCTGGCCCAGCGCAAAGGCTGCATTTCCCTAGGGAAAATCGACGCTACGGCCAACCCTCTGTCCGCCCAGAAGTACGCAATTGAGGGCTTTCCCACACTGCTTTACTTCGACAAGGGGAAGCATGAGAAATACACAGGCGGCCGAAGTGCACAGGAAATGTCGGGCTGGCTACTGAAGAAGTGTGGAATTCTCACCACTGTTCTTGCTGCAAAGGAGGAAATTGACGCTTTTCTGCAGAGGGCGGAAATTGCGTGTCTCCTTTTTGCGCCCAGCGACTCGCAGCCGGCAGCCGCATTTGACAGAATGGCGAAAAACTTCCAATTCCTCATATTCGCGATCGTGGAAAATGAGGAAGTCAGGAAGGAGATGGGAGTCAAGGACCCGGAATTACTAGTGCTAAATCAAAAAGACGACATTAGGAGCGGATTCACTGGACCGTGGGAAGAAAAACCGATTCTGGACTTTTTCCTTCGGAACCACTTCGACCTTGTAGCGAATTGGACGTCTGAGTACCAAGAAGTGGTCTACTCACTCAGTCTCCCGGCTCTAGTCCTTTTCCGCAGTGAGGAAACAGCGGCCTTGCACCAGGCAACCTTGCGTACCGCCGCAAGAGAATTCCGCAGCGATCTACTTGTATTCACCTGCGACAAAGACAACTCCCAGGTCTCAGGCTTCATCGAGCAATTAGGAGTTGCCAGTCTCGTCCAGCCCTTTGCACTGGTAATCCACCCTCACACAGTGGAAATATACAAGTACCTGCACAGTGGGGAACTCAGCCCATCCGCCCTAGTCGCATTTGCCCAAGCCTGGAAAACCCAAGCCGCAGAGCGATTTTACAAATCTGAAGACCGGCCGAAGAAGTCCTACGAAGGCGCAATTAAGGTAATTACTGGGAAAATTTTCGAAAAGACAGTAAATGACCCTGCCTCGGATGTGCTAGTACTGGTCTGCACGGACTCCCAACACCCTTGTCAGCTCTTTACGCAGGTGTACAAGGAAGTCGCACACTACTTCAGGACCAACCGAAAGGTGCAGGTGGTGAAAATCGACGGGGAGCTGAATGATGTAAGGGGAGTGGAGATCAAGGAGTACCCCACAGTGCTCTTTTACCCTGCAAATAGGAAGGAAGCGGTGCTTTTTGATGGGGAAAAAGTGGCTTCTGAGATAATCGCATTCGTAAAGGCGCTTTCCGGCTTCAGAACTAACGCAGATCTATAGGTAGTTTCTAGGCTTATAAGGTACTAGGTGAGAGCCAGGGACTTAGCAGCGCTTCCGCTAGGGACAAACGCTGGGCTGCAGGCCGCCTTAGCAAACCAGAAAGCACCTCTAGGGCCTCCGCTGACACTGCCGTCCACTTCTCACCTGTGAAATTCAGTTTCTTCTTGAGGATTTTCAACGCTACGTCTCTATCGGAAGCGCCATAGAAGGGCATTTTCCCCTGCAGCAGGATATACAGCAGCACTCCCAGACTCCAGCAGTCCACTTCCTCCCTGTAGCTGACTCTCGACAGGACTTCTGGGGCTGCGTACTTCAGTGTCCCCACAGGCTCTGTGGACACCTCCTCCGGGCCTAGGAAACAGGACAGTCCGAAGTCGATCAGCACTGCTTTCAGACTGCCGTTCTTTTCTTTGCGGAGGAGCACGTTTTCCAGCTTCACATCTCTGTGGATGACGCCCCTTTCATGCAGATACTGCAGTCCTTTGGCCAGGTCAATAGCGAGTTTCCTAGCTATGGACTCTGCTACCTGTCCTCCGGCCGTTCTTAGGTAGTCATACAGCGTTCCCCCCTCTATGTACTCAGTAACCAGGTAAAGTCGCTCACAGGTTTCGAACACATCATATAGCTCTAGCAGGTTTTCATGCTTTGCGAGCTGCAAAATGCGAATTTCCCGTCTGATTCTCAGCTCTGAAGCTGCATCTAGGCCCTGTTTGTTCACAATTTTGACTGCTACTAGGGTCCCTGACATCCGGTTTATGGCTCTGATGACCTGTCCGGAGGCGCCGAGGCCGATTTGCTCCTTGGTTTCGTAGTAGTCGTCGAACCACCTGCAGCCGTTTTCCTGCAAAATGCGGTCTATCCAGGCATCTCTTTCCGCCATAGACGAAACTGTAAATTGGTAGGAAAAGCTGTTGTTTTTAAGCTCGAATCCCTGTTCTTCGTTGGGGTTCACGCACAAGTCCTTTATGGGAATGACGCCTTTCAGCGAGTTTTCATTGATGCTTTTGTAGTAAAACAGGGACTGGTGACGTAAATCGAAGAAATAGCGTCTTCCCCTCAATACCATCGGCTTCAAAGTCTGCGTATATTCCTGCGACTTCAGCTGACATCCCCCCAGTCTCGCCATCGCCTCATCTAGCACCACCGGTAAACAAGCAAATAAACCAGTCAGTACATCCTGCACCAATACCTGCTCCTTCACTACAAAGTCCTCATACCTCTGCGGCTCCCAAGACGCTTCCAGGACTGTCGCGTAGTGAATTCGATTGCCGCATTGGGGACAGGCGGAAGGCAGGTCGAGTAGGAGGGTCTTTAGGTCGTGGCGAGTGAGGTAGCCCTTGTGGGAGAAGTCTAGGAGGGAAAAGACGAGTTGGGCGACTTGGGCCGGGGAGCCGGTGTATAGAAGTAAGAGGCCGTCTAGGAAGTCTTCTCGACTGAGGTAGCCGTCGCTGTTGCTGTCTAAAGCTCTGAAAAGCTGCTCGGCTAGCAGTCCTGGCAGGTCCGAGAACTTCGAAAACTCGAGTAGATCCACTCCCTTCGTCGGTATTTCGCACCTGCCTGCCAATTCCTACTTGCCCTTCACCTTAAACATCTTCCGCAGTACTCGCCTGGACCAGTGCAACAGCTCAGGACTGGACAGGACTCGGCAAGTACGCTGCTCCGCCCACAGTAGGAGTGTCCTGCACATTAGGAGAGCTAAAATGCTAAGGACTTTCCCACTAGTCTGGGCCTTATAATGCCGCAAGACACTTTTTATGTGACAATCGGACTGTCCTCTGTATCAGATAGACAGGTTTGCTTGTTGCTGGTGATTCCCTACCTGTTCGGCGTGCACAAAGGAGAGCTATCTGCAGTGAACTTCGGCCTGTACTACCGACTTATATCAATTGGAGGGATTGCACTGACACTGCCAGTTTCAACTACAGGTGTGTGTCTGAAGAATGCGGGGTTGACGCTGACAGTAGGCTGCACTTAGGGCGGAATCATGCACACTTTGGGTATGCTTGCAGTGGTTTATACGGTGGTGTTTGGACTGCGGGCTTCGAGTTTGGCACTGTGCGATGGGAGTTGGGGGGAAGGGTGTATGGAGGACATTGCAGGGACGTGCAGTGGGGAGGGCGAAGTGGAGCCGTGGATGGCGCTGCTGTATGTGGTGGGTCTGTGTGGGTTGCTGGGGACGCAGACTGTGGCGGCGGGGATGTGCTATCACCTCTATGCAGGGAGTTGGCCGAGTGGGATAAAGGTGGTGGATGAAGTGCGACTCCAAGCAGCCCCAAAAGAAGAAACCAAGCCTACTCCTCACATCCCCGCAAACCGCCCAGCAGAAGAACCTATCAAAGTCGTCACTCTCCGCGACCCCAACATCCAGCGCATCCTACAGCCTGTCAACCCCAAGCCCAGTGACTCTCCCAAGGCCGCCCAGCCCACCTCCTACATCTCTACTCGCCAAGTCCCTGAGGCCGGCAGTGTCATCAACCCGAATGGTGAGTACTAGGTAGAGCGCACAGTGGTGGCGCGCTGGGGGTTTTAGGAACTAAGGCAGCTTGGTCTTGGTGGAGCGGTGGAGAGTGTACCAGGTCTGCAGCAGGACGAGACATACCACTGCCAGCAGGAGGTAGAGGCCCCAGACCCGCTTGTCACTGTCCACTAGGACTTCCAGTCGCTCCTTTTTAGACTGAAGTGTGTCCACCTGCTTAGCACATACCGACTGTTGCAGTGAGGACTTCGCTTCTTCCTGTGTCTTCCGCACTTCTCTCAACTTAGCCGCCAGCTCCTGATTATCAAAGCCCTTCAGCTTCTCTGTCAACTCCTGCAGCCTCAGAGTCATGTCGTTCAGTCCCTGCACGAGGGCTTCCCCGGCCGCGTAGTCCAGTTCAGGCTGAGACCGCTTCTCCACAAGTACTTTTTCTATCAGTTCTAGCCAGGTTTCGACCTGATCCAGGTCAGTTTTCAGCTTCAGCACCTGTGTAAGCAAGGGCTCCTGTGTCCTTTTGGCAGTCAAGTCCCTGGCTAAAGGTCACTTCATAGACTGCAAAGAGTCGTATAGTCGCTGGGCCTGGCTGATCAGCGCTTCTTCCTTGCGTAGGACTGCCTCATAGTCCAGCGCGGCTGCGACTCCCAGCAGCAACAGCAGTAGCCGCACCATATCTACTTAAGCTCAGTCTCGCAGGGCTGCACTTCCACTCGTGTAGGCAGGAACCAATGCGCTCCAAACGCCCCTCCGAAGGCTTCTTCCAGGTTGACTCGCAGTGGTCGCTACGTGTGAATTACCTTTTCAGTGAGTGTATTTTGGAGCTGGTCGATACCTGTGGTGTTGTGCACAATGCAGTAGAGCTGGTCATACAGCATCACACTCACAAATAAGGCAAACACTATCCCTACAAAGAATGCGATAACCCCTAAAAAGAGGTCAAACGCTGCATCGCTCCGTGAGCGGTAGCACAGGTCCGCCTCCCTGTCCTGCGAGCAGTACATCGCTCTGATGATTAGCAGTGCGAAGGTGTACAGACAGCTGACCAGTATGTAGAAGAGAAACAACACGAAGTGCTTTTGGTTGTAGAGCCCCACACAGTTGTTGACCCAGGGACAGTGGTGGTCCATTTTCAACACACAGCGGCCACAAATAGAGCAGTGGTGGGCTCTGGCAGGCCGCAAACAGCGGCATTTCTTGCACGGCCGAGGGCCGGATTTCGGCTTCGACTCGATCTGCGGTTCTATCGGAGTCTCGACCGTGTTCTTCGGGAGAGTTCCAGGGTTAGTCAGCATACATCGTAGATGCGATATCCCTGCTAACCCCAAGAACAGCGCATATATCCCTGTCATCAGCCACTCGCTCCAGTACTCTTCCTCGACTAGTGGCTTCACTGCCACTTGCAAGGTTACCATGCACACGGAGGACATGATGCCGTAGGTGATGATTGCACAGGCGATGCCGCAGCCGTCCCACACGAACCACATTTATAGTATGGAAGGGGTGGAGACGCTGAGGTTTAACTCGTGGTGGTTTGAAGGCAAGACTAAGAAGTACGTGACGCTGAGCTACGCCCTACGAGAGGACCGACTAATAGTGGAAATCCAAGACTTGCCCGGGGAGCACGAAATCGTTAATGCAAAAACAAAGGCTGGTACTGACTTAGAATGTTGGGACCTTTTCGTAGGCGCAGAAATTCGAGTATTCGGCAAATCAGTGGTCCTCAAGCAATGCGACCTCGCCACTAGTCAGTGGATCGCGTACTACAGCCAAAGCTTGAGAGGCACAAAGGACCGTTTAGTGCTAGAACTGCGGAAATATGAGGTAAAGCTGCTGCCTGCCTGGCTGCTACAAAGTGCGGATAGTGAGTTGCATGGAGGCACGAACTTGCGCTTACTGCAGAAACAGTGCAAGGAGCTGAAGGCCAGGTTGGAACGCTTTAGACCGAAGTTGGCGCAGGCCATTGTAACGGCAGGGTTGACGCTACGGCTAGACGAGGTGTTAGAGTAGATATATGCATTCAATTCTCATATGTGGGCAATACCTTTGGCTGAAAACGCCTTTAGTCTAGCTGGAGGTATAGATACTAAGGCCGTGCTATTACTTATATTGTGTGCGTCTTATTCACGACGTCTGCTACTGACTACGAGTGAATTCCTTTGGAGAAGCCTGCTGGAGCAGGAAGCATTGCTTCAATAAACTGCGAACATGCCGGAAATCTGAGCATGTCAGGGTGTAGTGCAGGGGTATTCAGACAGGCAGAAACTGCATCAGTCAGTTAAACCACAAAAGACCCAAGGGAACGTGAAATCGCTAGAGTGGAAATGAAGCCAGGACTGCAGACCATTGCTAGAGTAGATATATGGACTCCACAGCGACCATCAAAATCATCACACTAGGAGACTCGAGAGTGGGCAAAACCTCTGTGCTGGTGCGCTTCACAGAAAACACCTTCAGTCCCACAATGATGTCCACTATGGGGATCGACAGCAAGGCACGCACTATTACGCACGCTGGACGCTCGTATCGCGTGCAAGTCTGGGACACTGCGGGGCAGGAGAAGTTCCGCACTATCAGCTACACCTTCTACAACCGGGCTGATGGCATTCTCCTCATTTACGACGTCACAGACCCCAATTCCCTGCAGCATGTCACCAGCTGGATGGCGCAGATCAGAGAGCGCGCCAAGAAAGATGTAGCCATTACGCTGATTGGGAACAAGACAGACCTAGCGGACAGTCAAGACTTCTCAAGCGGAGAGAGACTGGCGAGCAGCTACAACATAAAGTTCTTCCCCACGAGTGCAAAGACAGGCGTCAACATCGAGGACGCCTTCATGTCCCTGGTCTCTGATGTGGTGACTAGAAACCCCGGAGTCGCTGCTAATCCAGACCGAATTCAAGTGGTTTCCGACCCTGTGCCTCGCAGTTCAGAGGGCGGGGGCTGCTGCGGAGGCAAGAAGCAGTGAGTAGCTAGTCTATCAGATAAACAGACCTATGGAGGAAAGCTCACTGCAGACAGATACAGACACGGAGCTGTATATGTCTCTGGAAGCCTAGTTCACACATATAAATGGCGGCATTTCATTTCTACGGTAGAAAGTCCTCCAGAACTTCTATCGAACTCAGAAGCATTCGGTAATTAACAGATTGAGCTGCACATAGAGCACGAGATAGGGAGGGATTCCACCAGAGGTCGAGAAAAGTAGGCTTGAGCGCGCTAATGAAGGTTGCCCAGTATGTGCTCCCCACGCCTCTACTTGCAAAAGAAGAAGTGAGTTTCCTTAGTCCAAACTTCTCAATACTGGAAATTTTTACTAAAAGGCAGTTGTGCCAAATTCTCCCCTGACTGGCATTCACTATCTGAACTGATATGAAAAATGAACTAGACGAAATGCCAGGTACCACAGCCAGCAGCCCGCTTTCCTCTGCTTCTGTGGAGAAGTGCAGGTGTGCCAGGACTGCATCAGTTCCCACCTCTTGGAAAATCCCGCTGTCCGAACACCTCTTAATTTTCAGAATCTGATTCAAAGTCCGCGGGCTGAAAAGAAGGATAAGGAAGGCCCAGTGAGAACAGCAAACACTCTTGGGACGAAAGGTGCGTTCTACTGAGAAAGGTCTACTACTTAGTGTTTTCCTACATAGGGTGGTAGCTACTCCCCATATCCAACACAGCACTGGAACTGGCCCCTATGCAGCAGCCACTGCTCTCTCTTTATTGGCCAATGCATATATGTGTTTGGAGGACTGCTTGAGTCTATGTGAGAGATACAGTCCGGACACAGATTGCTGGGAGCAAATTACGCATATGAAAGAACGAAGAGCCTATTTATCCTGCTGTGAATACAGGCGGTGTGTCTACATTGCAGGCTGCGACAGACCCAGTGTGTAGAAATACGATAGTGAAGAGAACAGCTTCACTCTAATCCCGATAGTGCAAAATGCAGTGCAGGACAAGTGCAGTCTGATAGCCTTGGCGGACTTAATTTGGCTGTTCCACGGCAGTTTTCGAGGGAAGTAACAACATGGGACCCAGTCACAGCGCTTTACCAGGAAAGCAGAAACGTGCGTACTCCTGGAGCAGCTGTCCCAGTCCTAAAGAACAGCACTGTCTACGTGCTGCGGGCTGACAGTGTATTGAAGTATGCTCTGGCCAGTGGGGCAAGTGAGTACGAGTGGCTATAGAAGCGGTAATGTCTTTATCCCTAATTAGGCGGGGTGAGGGAAGTGTCCTCAGACGCAAAGGCGAAATATCGTGGAGACGCAGGGACCACTACCTTGACAGCTTGGTGGGCCAGTGCAAAGACTTCGGCCAGAGTGCTTTTCTCCTCTTTCCGAGGACTCGCTCTGCCTCTGGCTCGCAGGCCAAATAAAGGAGCGCTGAACCGGCCGGTACATGGGGACTTGGGGGAGCAGGGCAGAGGCAGGCGGGGACAGAGGGCTGGGGAGCGGGAGTAGGAAGGACTGCCGGGACTTTTTACCATTTAGGCTTTATGGTGCACCGTTAGACTGAGGAAGTAGGCTGCTGGAGGAATTACGCAAAAAAGACAACTACCTGCAACTGTCCTGGCTAATTGAGATTTGCCGATACCCGCCTAGGACAGCTCTAGCAGCAGTTGACTTGCTCCTAAGCTTTCGCTACGATCACTTTCCCTCGTGTCTAATAATGGGCTCCAAGCAATCCTCCTCCAAAGGCAAACAGTCCTCCCCGAAAGCGATGTCCTCGCCTAAAGCCACTTCCTCCAAAGCCAAGCCTTCCTCGAAATCTCCCTTCGAGACAGGAGTTAGGTCTCGTGTCCTGCTCCTGTGGTGCAATCGCCACTTCCGCAAAGGCCTGAGTTCCAACGTTGTGCGCGAGGTCTGCTCCTATCTGCTGGAAGCGTACAACTTAGTACTGGTGGAGCAGAAGGAAGTGTGGCTGTTCAATGTGAAGGAGGAGAAGTGGACTTTGATGTGGCAACTGAACAGTGCAGTGGCGGGCTATGTGGCTTCTCTGGCTTTCGTAGGCAGTGATTCGCTGTTTATCTGTGGGGGCCTCTGTGCCTCCGCCTACTCCATCAAGGCTGGCAAGGTGACGGAACTGCAGCCTATGTCCTGTGTTCGCAGCGGTCATGGACTGCTCTACTACCCTCCGAGAGCCTGTCTCCTGGTATTTGGCGGCTTCGATGGCGGTATCTTCTAGGCAGCAAAGGACCTGAATTCAGGCGAGAAGTACCAGTTGAGTAGCAAAAACTGGCTCCCCGTTGGACCCATGCTCGCAGCCAGGACCTACTTCAACCCCTGCTCGAGTGCAGGACTGGTGTACTTGTGTGGGGGCAATGAGACTACGGTGGAGACGTACGACCCCACTGCAGACCAATGCACGCTGGTAGAGATACAGCTGCCGGGTTCCTTCCTCAGATCTCCGTGCACGGCTCTTGTCTGGGGAGCTGGTTTGTACATCATCTCTGAACATGAGACTGTCACCTACCTTTTCCAAAGGCGAACCACATCTGTAGTGACCCATGACTACCTGAATGTATTTTCCTCCTGTCCTCCTCTCTGCTCACTCGGCAATGCGTACATCATGGTGGGTAAGACTGCGAAGGGCTTGTCGCTGCAAGAAAACAAAGTGATCCTGAATAGCCAACTCAGAGGAAATAAAGTCGATAGCTAGGCTGGGACGCTCTATTAATTGCCACAATGTGGCTTGTACGCAGTTCCTTTGGCTGCCTCGGGGCTTTGTTTTTCTACGTCTTAGTTCTCTACGTCACTTCAGTCACTATCGCCCTCGGGATCACATCGCTGACTTCCGGCCCTCCCCAAGTCCTGCTACTCCTAGCCTACCTCTGTCTAGTGGTTCTCGCAGTTTTCTGCCACTTGCGCGTAATGCTCACAGACCCCGGCTCCCTGCCTCGCAGCTCTGTGAGTGCAGAGCAAGCCTCGATGACCAGAGTCTGCTCAGTGTGTTTGTGTGTGAAGGCCAGAAGAGCGCATCATTGCTCCACATGTGGAAGGTGCATCATGCGCATGGATCATCACTGTCCGTGGGTGAATAACTGCATTGGCGCACTGAATCAGAAGCACTTTCTGCTGTTTCTGACGTATACAGCTCTGGCTGCTTTGTGCTCTTTGGGGATCCTGGCCACGAGACTGGGGGAAGCTTTGTTCGGGAAAGGGTGGGATACAGCGGACTCTGGAGACCGGATTCAGGTGTTTTTGGGTGTTTCAGCCTTCGCTCTCAGTCTAATGAACTCAGGTTTCCTGTGTCTCATGCTAGTCGACCAGCTGGGTAAAATCCTCAGCGGCTCCACCGGTATTGAGCGCCTTCAGCAAGCCCTGGTGCCCTACGTAAGTCCCACACAGCGCCCCTCGACAGAGCGACTCTACGAAGTGTGCGGCGGCAAGTGCTCCTTAAAGTGGCTGTGTCCTTCTGCAGTGCCCGCACCCACTCCCGAGCTTTCCGAGCACGAACTGCTCTGATATGTTCTAGGCTCATTACTATTCTCATTAGTTCAAAAGGGTGATCTTGAAAACGTCCCTGTCGGGCGAAAACTTGCACAGCTCTCCATACGAGTACTGCACGAAGTACACAGCTCTGCCCACCACCACAGGTCCGGACTGAGCGCAGCACTCTACCTCTCTCAGTTCCACTGAGTCGTTTCGGAATTCACTCTGAGGAAGTAAGGGCAGTTTCGCTCTTCTGCCCATATCATCCAGTATGACTAATTCCTCTCGGTAGATAAAGGCGATTGAGGCGAAATCTGTGAAAGGTAAGGAAGGCGCTATTGATGAGAATTGCTGTGCTGCTGTATTGAAAACTTCAAACAGGCAAGAGCCTTCATTTACCTCAGGCAAATATATCAGTCCGCTATGAAGCACTGGAGTGAAGGCGGATTTAGCAGCTGCCATCAAAGGCAAACCTGCCCATTGGTCCGTCTTCAGGCAATATTTCTCGCTCGAAGCAGCTGCTTTGAAGCCTCCAAACGCGTAAACGGAATATCCGTAGCGAATAACTCCTGGGAAATACCGCGTTTCAGCCATATCCGCGACCTGCACTAGTTTTTTAGGGCTGAGTATCAGAGTGAGTTTCTCTCGTCCAAGTCTCATCACCTTCCGCCTACTCAAGTAGCATAGCATTGCCCCACTCGGAAACTCAGTCCCTTGCAGTCGAGCACAGGTCTTGGAAAACACACTCACCAGGCCGAAGTGTCCTTCCTTGTAAAAGGGGAGAAAGCAGTCGATTTTTAGATAACGACACATCTCTCGTACGATGTTGCGGGAAAGCCTCTGTATGGGCGAGCGATTCTTGCGCACCCAGAAGACATGCACTCGCTCTTGCACCTGCATTTCTACGAGCAATGCGGGATATAGCGCTCATTCAATCTGGACCGAAAGTTCTATCTAAGCCTTAACTAGCGTCTGGGCAGCAGGGTCGAAGATGCCGAGTTCCCCAGTGGCGAAGTGAATGAAGTAGAAGCGAGACTGGAACTCGAGGAAAGGGCCGTTGGCCTGCGGCTTGAGTTGGAAGGAGGCTAGTTTCGTCACTGCGAACTTCTTGTCTGGGGAGTCCACTCTCCACCGGGCCAGCTGACCAGTGTAAGAGATCAGCAGAATTTCCCCTTCGCAAACCACTGCTACGGAGTTTTCCCTGCTGAACGGCTGCTTCACAGTCAGAGGACGGTAACTTTCCGTGTCTAAGTTGAAGGCCTCCAGGCCGTTTCCTGCCAAGCACGTCTCTACCAGCAGGACTTCACGCTTGTAGGCACAAGGAGTGAACATGTGCCGGGCGAAGTTCATACTCATCAGGGCAGTCCAAGTGCGGGTCTGCACAGTGAACTTCTCAGCAGCCTTCAGGAAGCAGTCTGGGAAGCCCTTGCTATGGTCAAACCCGCCAAATAGGTACGCAGCCTCCCCAGTGACGAACACGCCTGGGAACCCTCTGGACGTGTTCATGTTAGGCAAGGCGGTGAAGGCTTGTCCCTGGGAAAGGAAAGCGGCGGAGGTAGCAGGACGCCCACCTGCTGCTAGTAAGCCCACTCTCAGCTGTGCAAGTACTGTGCCGTCTGTGAAGGCCACAGGTAGCTGACTTGTCACTTGTTTGCCGGACTTGAGATTGTAGACTTGGAGAGAGTTGCCTGTGGCTGCTGCCAGTCTCAGCCCTGCCCCGGACGGAACCTGCACAGTGAACTTGCAAAACCGCTGCAGTGCCTCCTTCGCCCCCTCCGAGTCATAGCGATAGGAGAACACCTGCAGATCTGTTCCCTCGAACTCCAGGAGAAGCTGTGCGAACTTGGTGCGCAGTTGCGGCTGTGCCTCGTACAGAGCAGTCTGTGCCTCAGTCACTGAGTCCAGCCAGTCGCGCTCTAAGGTAGCGCGCATTTCGTTGAGTTGGTCTGTTTGTTTGCCCCAGTGCTCGTACATCTCTGTGATCAGCCGGTTCACCTCGCCCTCGAACTGAGCCTGGCACTGCGTAATCTCTGCCAAGTTCCGCTCGTAGGCAGCCTGGGCCGCAGTCATCGAAGCTAGTCTTTCCTTCACTTGGGCTTGGTACGCCGGGTCTCTGTGCTGCCCGAACACATGTAGAGGCAACAGCAAGTGCTCAGCATGCAGCGAACTGCAGGGAGCGCACAGGCCGACTTCTGTGCAGACGCAGAAGCATACGATCTCGAACTTCCCGCAGTTCTGACAAGCGCTGCTCATAATATGAAGGAGTTTTCTGGCCAACGAGTACTGGACTTCGTCCCAGCACTGAGAGACCTTGTGCAACTCATGTGGTTGCGGCGCTGCGCCAGCCAAGACCCACGTATACGCAGGTATGCACAGCTCAGCTTTAACATACTCAGTGAAGTTAGCTTCTACTTCGCTGAACCGTGGCAACTCTTGGTGGGGTATGACCAGGACCGAATGAAGGTCTTTAACGTGGAAGAAGGTCACTACAAAGCACTGGAGCGGCCTGCGGTGCTACGTAGTGACCACTTGGTGTGTATGATCAGCAGAGTCTGTGCTTTGTGTCTGGGCGGATACCCCGCTTCCAGGGCTGTGTACCGCCTCAACTTGCTGAAAGCTGAGGTCACAGAAGCCCCCAGCATGCTGCACATACGTGAAGACCCAGGTCTAATCGAGCATGGACGTCTGGTCTATGCCTTTGGAGGCTATGACGGCACACACTTTCTGCACTCCTGCGAGGTCTTCTCTCTGTCCAGTGGACAGTGGACTCCACTGCCAGACCTGCTGGTACCAGGCTGCTACTTCCCTCCTGCACTCCTGGGGGCTGATATCTACCTTCCCAATTACCAGCATGTTCAGGCCTTTAACCTCCCTGCCAAAGCCTTTCGCCTTATCCGTCTTCGTCCCTACCTGACCAGTCGTCCCGTCCTCTTGCCTCTAGAAGGAGAACTCATCTTCCTCACCCAAGAAAAGCAAATTGGTCGCTTCCGTCCCTCTGACGCAAGCGAAGTGGAATTACAACAAGGCGAGGTGAAAGCTGACTTCCCTCACTTTGCCATTCCTACGGCTGTGCCCGTGCTGCGGGAGCGAGTCGCGATATGGGTAACGAGGAATGACATCAAGCTAGCAAGGTTCAGACTTGACAGCTTGACTGTCACTATTGAGTAAATCTCCTTAGTTAGAACTACCCGCCGCTGTAGTACTCGCCCAAAGACACAGCCACAGTGAAGATGGCAATACCCAGCAAGGCCAGCATAAACTTGATAGGCTTGCCTGCACCCTGAAAGGACTCAGCCACAATGTCAGAAGCGAAGAAGTAGACAAAGCAGCCCGCTGTCACACACAGGAAAAAGCCTTCCGCGAAGTCATTCTTGGCCTCAGAGATGAACATCCCCACCAGGATGCCGAGCGGACACACTAAAAACTGCAGCGGCACCAAGAAGAGAGGCCGCACGTACTTGGACTTGGACCTGCGCAGGGCGAAGGACAGTGCTAGTGTGTCTGCCCACTTGTGCGCCAAAATACCAATTGCTATGTTGATCACTCCTGTGAGAGTTTTGTCCAGCCCGAGAGCCAGGCCGAGGAAGATGCCGTGGATAGACAGGGAAATGAAGGTCATTAGCCCTGCGGCCAGAGCAGGACTTTGGTCTTTCGTGTTTCTCTTTCCGGCGGAGGGGGCAGTCTCCTCAGCAGCAGGGGAGTCTGCACTATCATGCAAGTGCTGTTCTAGCGGAGACTGGGACTGGACGTGACTGTGACTGTGACTGCTCAATACTTGCAGGAAGAAGAGCATCATCATGTAAGATAGCACCATGATGATGAAGGCGTAAGCTGCGTCGCATTCCCCTCCGCAGTAAGCATTGATCTTCTCATTGCCTTCTTTCATGAAGTGCACCATGCCCACTGAAAACAGGATCCCGCCTCCAAAGCTGTTGACGTAATTGATGACTTCAGGATGTTTGGCCAGGCGTCTAGGTAGCATTTACTCCACCACTGGCAGAGCACCGCCTACCAGTCCCTCGATGAAGATCACCGCCATCAGCACGAGCTTCAAAGCTAAGTACGCCACCATACCACTATAAGGAAAAAGAAAAAGAAAAAGAAAAAAGCACCAACCGTCTTTAACAGTTGCCGAGGTGCTTTTTCACTCTAGCCTCGTGCACTACGCAGTTCAGTCTGAACTGCGTGCTGAGTTCGCCTCTGCATGTATCAAAGGTGTTGGGGTTTAAGGAGAAGGAGTGGCTGGCATGCAACAAAATGGAACTGTCTCGTGATAGCCTGAGAGACAACTGAAGAAATACCCTTAAATGGCGTTTGCAGAAGTCTGCAAATATATGAATTTGGTGTTTTCGAGCAATGCTCGGCGAGACAAGTGTGTAAGTGTGGGAATTTCTGAATTTGCAGGAATTCTTGTGTTTTGTCCTGAAAAAGCTGCATAAAGGATGAATAATATAGGCTGTAGGGTTATTCTGTATGAAAGCACCTTTAAGAAAATCACAGCCTTTTACAACTTCTCCAAAAATCCATAAAACAGATTTGCCTAATTTTTCGAAGTCAAATTGAGTAGTTGCTAACAATTTCCTATAGGGGAATGAGAAAAAGCCTTAACTCAGTCTGAACGTTTTTTCCTTAATTATGCTCCCATCGCACGTTTGTTTAGATTTAGTACAAACCTCAAATTTATCTAATAGAGGAAAGCACTACCTCGGTCCACTATTCTATTGATGCACAATTCAAGTAGTAAACATGTTTGTTCCCTAGATGCCGAGAAAGGAAGCTATATATCACCAGTTTAGGGGAACAGTGCGATCAAGAAATACAGTGTTGAAAGTGAGGAAGAAGAAGTGGCTTTAGCATATCACAATTATGGTGGCATCAAGATGAAGTTGAGTTCTGAGGGACATTACTGCGTGTCTCTCTCCACAGACTCTATAAGAAAGTGGGTGCATCAGAATGACGAAGACGTATCCTCTCAAGAAGTGGCGTGTCGAGAATTGACTCTCAGCGAGGAGCCTCTGGAAGTAACAAGTGACGGACAACAGTATTTCATTAGTGTGGAGGACGGATCCGATGCTAGTACTGGACGTGCGGGATAGTTACCTTCGCACGGTACTGACTGAAACGAATGAGTACTTGATCGTAGCGTCAGACAACTCGGTGAGTGCATTTAGTTGTGACTGGGCACAAGTGCTGCCTGCTAAGGCCACCGCTCTGGAAGTGGCCGACGACTATGTGTTAATTGTGGAAAGCGAGCGACTGCGGGTGTGGACCTGGAAGGAACGGCGGGAGCTGGCTGTTTCTGACGGCGTAGAGTGGATGCAGCAATATTTACCCCTACAAATTCTACTCTGATTGCTGTGGCAAAGCCTGGTAACGTCGGGTTGTGGGACTGGATGAAGAACGAATTCCAGTGGATTCGATCGAAGGGCAATTGTTTCAGGCTGTGTGCTACTCCTGATGGAAAGCGCTGCATCATGAGTGGTGACTATGACGTCTGTGTGTGGAGCATTGAGGAACTGAGAATATTGAGAACTACAGATACGAAGGAGGTAGTCTTGAGTTTGGTCGTTTTCCCCGATGGAAGGCAGTTTGTAGGAGGGCTTGAGAATGGCGAAATTACTTGATGGGACGTGGAAGACCTGAAGTGCTTACGGAGTTTCCCCAGTCATTCAGGCAGTGTGGTCTCTTTGATCATCACCAGAGGGGCCACAACGCTCCTATCCTGTTCCAAAACAATGAAGGTCTGGGACTTGCCGGAAAGAAGGGAAACAGCGGTACTGGAGGATGGATATTTGAACATGCGGTTATCCCCTGACGGCAGGTATATTGCAGCAACTTCAGGCAGTTTCGTGCGAGTGTGGAGTGTGGAGGAACGCAGGGAAGTGCTAGCGTTGGCGCACTCTGATACAGTGGTCTCCGCAGTGTTTGCTGCAGACTCCAGCTGCATCCTTTCAGTCACGAGGCTGGGCACTTGCCGCGTCATCCCTTTTTCTATTCCCTGGGAATGTTTGTCTCAGCGTCCTCTTCAAGTTACCTCCGTGATGAAAGTTGCATCAAAGGCACTGAAAGATGGCCGCGCAGTGCACTCACTACTGGCCAAGTACTGCATCGATCCTTACAATGTCAACAGTCTCCACATCAGTGCTTTCTACAATTACACAGAACGCTGCAGTGAGTACCTGCAGGCGGGAGTGCCTTTACTGAGAGGAGCGTTTGGCTCGCCGGTGACAGTGTCGCTGGACAGAGGAACTATTAGATGCACAGACATACTTCTAAGACATCTGGTGGAGTTGGCCACTCAAAAGGAGATTGTGAGTGGCCGACTTTCAAGTGTGTTACCGACGACCTGCCCAGACTTCTGAGGTGCGCTTCCCCCTTTCTCCGCCCCTTTTGCAGCGTCCTCATGAAGCCTCCAGCAGTCCCCGCTCTGCCTCAGTTCATCTCTCCTGCGTCCGCTTTCCCAATCGTAGTTGCTTCTAACAAGCGGCTACTGCAGTTGAGTGAATTCGCCGCTCCTGAGAGGAAAAGCACAGAGCTGGTGGAGTTCTGTATCAGTTTGGTGAGTTGGAACCTCACTCCGGGGTCGCAGCAGTCAGTGGAACTGCTGAAGGCTTTGGAGAAATGCCAGGTCAAGCAGGTGTTGGACACTGCGTTTGCGGGTCTGGTCATAGAGCAGAAGTGGCGGTACTTCTACTCCTTCACTCTGCTGCTCACTTGCCTCTACGCGGCTACTCTGGTGTTGATGTTGCAGGCCAGGGAAGGTGGGACGTTGGATTGGACTTTCATTTGCTGAACTTGCTGCTGATGCTCTACGAATTGGGGCAAATGCTAACAAGTGGCCGCGGATACTGGCTGGACCCTTGGAACTGGGCGGACTGCAGCAGAGGGATAGTGTGCATTAGCTGGGCGATACTGCAGCTGGAACTGGCAGAGAGTGAAAGCAGCTTGCGGCTGCTGGTGACGGTGCTGTGCTTTTTGCGGGGCTTCACCTACTTCAGAAGTTGCCGCATGACTCGTCTATTCGTGTTTATGACGATGTCAGTGGTGAGGGATATTTACTCCTTCCTAGTGGTTCTCGCCTACTCAGTGTTCTCCTTCGGAGTCTGCTTCTTGGCCACGCAGCCCAGCCTTACTGTGGGCTCCAGCTGGGCCTCTGCCTTCGTCTTGCTCTTAGGCAGCTTTGACATCAGCGAGTCCATGGTTTGGCAGTGGGGTGTGTTCACCTGCGCAGCTCTCATCAATGTCATCATCATGATGAATCTCCTCGTTTCTATTCTGGGTGCCGCATACGAAAAGGCCCAACTCACTCTTCACGAAAACAACCTGAACTTGCAACTTAATCTGGTTTTGGAATATGAGTCTCTGATGTTCTGGAGGAAAGCCTGGGGCAAAGCCACAGTGTTGCAAACCTGCCAAGCAGTACAAGCAGGGAAGCAACTGAGAACTGGGCGGGCAAAGTAGATTGCATCCTCACTGAAGTGGGCAAAGGCAGAACTGAAGTCTCTGGTAGTGGCAGTGGACAAGAGAGTGGCCGATAGTGCAGGAGCTGGAATAGAAGTCAAACTAGACGCTTTGCAGAAGAGCACGGAGGACAGGTTCCAACACCTCGAGGAGAAGTTGGAGAAACTGGTTCAACTCCTCACTTCTAAGCAGGAATAAGTCCTTCTAGGTTCCGAACCATGGAAAATGGTATCTTGCTTGCCAAAGGGCACAAGTCGTTTATTGGTGGACGTACCTAGCGGACTAAAGCAATGAGTTCCAAGTTAGTGCTGTCCCTTCGCTTCTACACAAAGCGGGATATAGATACGCCAGCTAGCCTTCAGGCCAGGCAGCCGCACCATTTCATGCTGGATATTCGCTCGTTGGCATTCCCCGTGACAACAAAGTCAAAGGACTTCAAGTAGGCACACTGAATTATATCCCGGGGAAAACCAGGAGTTAATTTCATCCGTAGGCTTGGAATCCGCCTAGGGAAGAGGGGCCAACTTTGCTGTGATGCTGATTTACAGGGACCGGTATGCGAGCAGGTAGACAGGGTTGTAGGTCGCAGTGTAGACAGAGAATACTCGGCCCGAAGCACGAAAGAACGGCGAGGTAGAGGGATGTGCTGGACGGAAAAGTGGGAGTGCTGGCAGGAAGTGGCTTTGTGGAGTACATATTCTAGCCTCTCCGCCATTCTAATGCGGGATAACTCTGCGACCAGAGCGAAGGTGGTCTTCCTCTTCACGAAGCTGCACAAGTTACCGTTCTCTACTCTTTCTTTCAACATCTCGCGCGAAGTCTGCGGATACCTGGATAGCCTGCCCCTCTACCCCAGCTTCTCCCACTCCTCTATGATTGTGCATGACCTCAACCTCGGCACCTCTCATACTCATTCTTTGAGTGAGTCCTTCGCCTGGCAAGTCACAAAGTGCTTCATTGATTGGCAAACTGTGATATGTATTGCAGCAGTGAGGCAATCCTGCACTATTGACCTAATGACTGCCAGGATCACTCTCATAGAAAACATGCACACTCCTCGGGATAGCTCAGGTGTAATCAGAGCGGGGTCTTTTGTGTATGTGTTTGGGGGCAGAGTGGGGGAGAAAATTGAGTGGCTCGCTGATAAATACGGACTAGAGGATGGCCACTGGCAGCAAATACCTTCGCTTCGGACTCCCAAATTTGCATTTACTCCCTGCAAATTGAAGCAGCAAATATACCTGGCAGAAATCGACTCCGCCTATAGTTCTCTAGACGTTTTCTGTACCCTCTCAGAAACTTATACTTCTTACCCCTTTGAAACGTCTAGTTGCATGAATGGCTGTGTCAGCTTTATCTCCTCGGGTGAACTAGTGCTGCTAACCATTGGAGGGCAGCGAGTGAGGTGGAACTTGGAAGAGATGGAAAGGACACCGCTGGCGGCGACCTTTGCACTAGTCGATGACAATGACGCCTATTCGAACTGTGAGCCGATGACGGTTGGAGGGAATATGTTTTGGGTGAATTACTGGGATGGGAAGTTGATCAAATACAGCCTAACTAGTGGGCAATTAACAAATGCGGGGTAGTGAAATTAACAATATTTCTCTATGGTAGCATCTCATACAAACCCAATCTCTCTTTAGATTAATTTCTGAGACTTGAATCTTCACATTTCTGCCTAAGGATAAGCAAGTCATCAGTTAGACTTTGGTTGCGCAACAATCTTCTAGTCAGCGCCCTGGAGCCATCGAAAAATAAAGAAAACGAGGTTTTTCATATTTTTCTTCTGGCGCAAATGCTGCCAGCAGTCTGTTCTTT
>Ga0247837_1000350_pt1 | contig 96551 bp, 79 predicted proteins | sample LaCtaG_2_FD_187115 | JGI IMG/M metagenome (GOLD analysis project Ga0247837, IMG submission 187115) | Freshwater microbial communities from meromictic Lake La Cruz, Castile-La Mancha, Spain - LaCruzMarch2015_14.5m | ecosystem: Environmental > Aquatic > Freshwater > Lake | place: Spain: Castile-La... | reverse complement strand
ATCACTCACGCGGCATGGCTGGATCAGGCTTGCGCCCATTGTCCAATATTCCCCACTGCTGCCTCCCGTAGGAGTCTGGGCCGTGTCTCAGTCCCAGTGTGGCTGATCATCCTCTCAGACCAGCTAAGGATCGTCGCCTTGGTGAGCCGTTACCTCACCAACCAGCTAATCCTACGCGGGCCCATCCTTTGGCGATAAATCTTTCCCCTTTCGGGCTTATGCGGTATTAGTCCACCTTTCGGTGAATTATTCCGTACCAAAGGGAAGGTTCCCACGCGTTACTCACCCGTCTGCCACTCCCCTTGCGGGGCGTTCGACTTGCATGTGTTAGGCCTGCCGCCAGCGTTCGTTCTGAGCCAGGATCAAACTCTCAATTTGAAAGCTGATTCTGGACTATATCGGCTTGGAGGTTAATCCAAGTTACTGCGTAATAGGCACCACACTAATCTCACACGACCAACGAAGATCATGAGAAATCAGGTGATTGGCATAGAAACGCAGTTGCCAGAGTTCATTGTGATCAGCACCTCACGATGCCAATCCGCCAGGACTCCGCCGCCTGCGTTTCCCTTCCTCAATATTCAATTGTCAAAGAGCAAACTCTGTAGCGTTCCGACAACAACAGGTTCTCGACCGGTACGACCGGCCTAGAACCCGGATGTCTAAAGTGGAAAGCTCGTCAGAGCCGCGCAGCGCTCAGCGCCACGTCGATGAGTGGAATAAACAGTAACCAACCCTCCCTGTCAACACCTCTGTCAAAAAAAGTTCCGAAAGCTTCGTCGAATCACACTAAGTATATGACATAGGAAGGTTATTTATCTCCGTTGCGCTGTTCATCAATCGGTCTCCAACCGCTCCCACCCGTCCATTTATGCAACAAATATCACGTCGACCACGCCGTCACCAACGATACTGACAGTGGCCACGACGCCTCGCGTCTCATATCCCCTTTCGGCGCGCTCATTCCGCCATGGTTAGGCCGCGTTCCTCCTGATGTCATCTTGGGGAACGCGTATACAGGCAGCTGAAGCGCATCCTGGCAACCAACAGCGGGCTGACCTAGTCGGTCCCATGCGATAGGCACCGCGCAATCGAGCTGACAGGACGAGGGGAAGCAGTTGGTCGAGCGGCGCACACATACGATAAAGGCCCGCCGCCGCTCCTCACCAGCGGCGGACAGGCCCCGTGGCCTGCCTCAAGTCTATCGTGGTGGATCGCGCGGAGGCCGTAATGGATCAGCCGATTTCGATCGCGCGACTGGGCCTGCTGGCGGCCGCTTCCGCTGGTTTGTATCGACATGCCTTGCCGCCGCAGTTGGCGCCGTCGCAATCGTCGTTGTCATCTTCGGCTCTAACGACCGCATCGAACCCTGGCCGAAAGCCATGGAACGCATGGCAAAAGATCGAGGCGAGGCGCCGCTGATTGCACGCCGCGTCGACGGCCTGCGCTGGTCGGTGCCAAAAGCCGACAAGCTTCAGGTGATGTCGGGAGCCCAAACGACGCGGTTCATCATCCACGACACGCAGAAGGTCAAAAAGGCCAACCGCGAATATATTTACGCAAAACCCTACGTCCGCATCGTCAGCCGGCTCGCCGTTGTTCCCGACGCCTATGCCGACGTCGTCCCCCCGTTCAACCCGTTCAAACTCTATGCCACCGAGCGCCAGGCCGAAACCCGCGCCCCCGGCACTGAGACCGCAGGGACCGACATCAATGTCAAAGTCGTAGAACTGCTAGGTGGGATCCTGCCCGGCGACGACGGGCAGGAACTCGACGCCCAGGAAGTCTCGGAAATCGTCGGCCGCGGCGTCGATGAGGGGCCCGTTTCGGATCCGTCGGTCGTCGACCTCCAAGCAGGGGCTGCAGGCGGGTTGGCCGCGATCAAGGATGAGGGCCAGAAAAGGCGCCTCGCCGAAGAGCCCGCGCCGATCAATACGACGACGCTTGCCAAGCCGAAAAGTGAACCCGAGACCTCGAGCGGCGCGGACCTCGAAGGCAAGCAAGTCCGTGTCATCAAGGCTGGCAGACCGGAACCGTTGATAAAAATCCTCCAACAGGCCGGCGCCGACGTGTGGACCGCGCGCGCCATGGCAGAGGCGGCAAAGCAGGTCTGGCCCGACCCGACGCTGGCAGCCGGGCACGAAGCCCGCATCACCATGGTTCCGTCACTTACCGTGCAAGGTCGTCAAGAGCCAGCGCGTGTGTCGGTGTTCACCGAAGGCCAGGAGCACAAAGTCACCGTCTCACGCAGCAGCGCGGGTGAGTTCGTCGCCTCGGCGACCCCGTTCGAAGATGACGGCGGCATCGAGATGGCCGATGGCGCAAGCGCGCAGCTATCGAGCCTCTATGCCAGCTTCTATGCCGCCTCGTTGATGCAGAACGTTGCGCCCGAAACGATCCAGCAAATGCTCCGCGTACACGCCTACGAGACCGATTTCCGGCGTCGGGTGCGTGGCGGCGACTCGGTCGAGATGTTCTTCGACAGCCGCGATGACAACACCAGCGATGCAGCGCTCGGAGACCTGCTCTACACCGCCATCACCAGTGGTGGGCACGGCGGCCGCTTCTGGCGGTTCCGGTCGCCCGACGGGCTCGTGGATTACTATGACGAAAACGGCAACAACGCGAAACGGTTCCTGCTTCGCAAGCCGCTTCGCAGCGACGATGTGCGATTGACGTCGGGGTTCGGCACGCGGTTCCACCCACTGTTCAACGAACGGCGCATGCACACGGGCATCGACTGGGCAGGGCCGATCGGGACGCCGATCGTAGCGGCCGGCAACGGCGTCGTGGAAGAAGCGCTGTATAAAGGCGGCAACGGCAAATACATCCGCATCCGCCACGCCAACGGGTATCAAACGGCCTACAGTCATATGAGCGGCTTTGCCCGCGGCATGGAACCCGGCGCCAAGGTGCGCCAAGGCCAGATCGTTGGATTCCTTGGCAACACCGGCTACTCGACGGGACCCCACCTTCACTACGAGATCCTGGTCAACAACCGGTTTGTGGACCCGCTGTCGATCCAGGTGCCCCGCGAACGCCAGCTTGCCGGCAAGCAGTTGGCGGACTTCTTCAAGGAAAAAGCACGCATCGATGACCTGATGCGTCGCCCGCCGGTCATGATGTCCTCAAAATAAGATCAACTGCTGGTATCGAGCGTGCGGCAATGTTCACGTCCGTGCCGCTACGCTGGCTTGGCGCTTGCCGCGAAGTAGTTGACCGCGTCGTCGGTTGAAAGCCGCCACTGATCCGCGATTGGATCAAGAACGAGCCCGGTGATGCGAGGCCGCTCGACACCGGCACGCTGCAAATAGATCGCGAGCTCGTCGGGTCGGACAAACCGGTTCCAGTCGTGCGTCCCACGCGGCAGCCAGCCGAGCACGTACTCGGCCGCCACGATCGCCAGCGCATACGACCGCACCGTGCGGTTGATTGTCGACACGATTAGCACGCCGCCGGGGCGAACCGCGGAAGCGGCGGAAGCGAGAAAAGCTGCAACGTCTGGGATATGTTCTACGACTTCGAGGCACGTGACAACGTCGAACGTCTCCGCCGCCGCAGCGACATCCTCGATCCGCGCCACTCGGTAATCGATATCGAGACCCTGCCCGCCGGCATGCGCGCGCGCCGCCGCAATAGTTTCACTGCCTGGGTCGATGCCGGTCACGCGGGCACCCATCCGGGCCAACGGCTCGGCAACAAGACCACCACCGCAACCAACATCGAGAATGCGCAGGTCGCTGAGCGGAGCGGACCCGGGCACAGATTTCGCGGACAATTGCGATGCCTCTGGCTCGGCAAAATGGCGCTTGATCGTGTCACGCAAATACGCCATGCGCGCTGGCCCGAGCTTGTGCAGCGGCTTCATCGGCCCTGTCGGATCCCACCACGTGCGGCCAAGCGCGTTGAACGCCTCGACCTCCCGTGGGTCGAGTGTCGAAGCGGGCTGTTCGGTCGAACGGTTGGCAGAGTTGGTGTCGGATGGCGCTGTCATACCCGCGACAAGGCGCATCCGGCGCAGAGCCTGTCAACGCGGCAGAGGCGACGGCACCGTAAGTTGCAGGTCAGCACGCCGCTAACGGGGCGCGTCGGGGATGACGAGTTTTTGACCGAGGAAAATCGTCGTGTTGGTGAGGTTATTGGCCGACATGATGGCTTTGACGCTGACGCGGTGCTTCAGCGACAGCCCATGGAGCGTGTCCCCCTTGACCACCACGGCGATTGCCGCGTTGCTGGTCGCCGCCGCCGTTGCGGAACCAACAGACGGCGCGACTGTAGCCGGTACCGTCGTCGTCGGTCGCGCTGCCGCTGCAGGGCGGGCAGGTTCGGTGGTGGCTTTGACCTTACGAACGACTGGAACGCTTGTGGCTGAAACCCCGGCGACTGGAACCCCCGCGACTGGAATCCCGGTCCGAGGCTGAATCTGACCCTGGGCAGCAGCGGCTGCACCTGCCAGCGCCCGTGAGCCGGTGCTCGATTGAGATGGCAGACCCGCCTCAAGGTCGGCCGCGCTGAAGCCGTTGCGCAGCTCAGATCTCACCGTCGGTGGCTTGTCGGCAAGGCTCCAGCCCGGGCCGTCCTCGTTTATGATCCCCGCGCTGCAGCCGCACACCACGATCGAACCGATCGCAACGAAAACAACGGTGGGTCGGAAAGGCATGACGGCTCCTGTGGAGCTCTCAACGGGACTGCGTCGTCGACGCATGTCGTGTCCCGTGATGAAAGCCGTGAACGCGAATACAAGAATGGCTATAATGCATGACTATCGGACGGCTTGGCCGGGCACGTGGCCACAACAAGGCCAATTCAGGCCAGGACGCGTAACGGCACCTGAACTTACAGCACCGCGCGCTGACGTTATCGACGCCGGGCGGCTTCCACAAAACTCGAGAATAAGATGGCCACCTCGGACCAGAATAGCCGTGACCCGTTAAACCATGTCCCCCTGCCAGCGCTCATTCTCACGGCCGCCGGCGCGATCCCCTTCCTCGCACTTGCGATCGCACCGTGGCTCGACATCAGGCCTTTTGGCCGCCCCGCTCTGGAGCCCCTGTCGCTCTATGCGCTTGCGATTCTGTCATTCATGGGCGCGATCCATTGGGGCTTGGCGATGGCCAAGCCAAACACGAACCAAGCAGCAAACTACGCCGCGAGCGTCATTCCAGCTCTGGTCGGCTGGTTTGCGTTGATTTTCCTGCCAGCGGCGCTGGCGCTGCGCGTGATGGCTGCCGCGTTCGTGCTGCTGCTGATATATGACATACGCGCCACCCGCCTCGGCATGGCGCCGCCGTGGTATCCGCGTCTGCGAGTCCCGGTCACCGTGGTGGTCGTGACCGCGCTTGCGCTAGCATCGTTGGCCGGCGCCTCGCCATGACCAAACGCGCTCCGTCTGGCACTGAAAATGCCCGCGCATCGAAAACCGTCGACACCCTCATTCTGATCCTGGGCGATCAACTCACCCCAGCGATCTCGAGCCTGACAGCGTGCGAACCGTCAGACTCGGTCGTACTGATGGCCGAGGTGTGGGACGAGGCGACATACGTCCGCCACCACAAGAAAAAGATCGCGTTTCTATTTTCGGCCATGCGCCATTTCGCGCAAGAGCTTCGCGAGGCCGGCTGGACGGTCGACTATGTGACGCTCGACGACCCGGGCAACAGCGGCGATTTTAGCGGCGAAGTCGCGCGCGCCCTCACGCGCCACAGGGCGAAGCGCGTTGTCGTCACCGAGGCTGGCGAATGGCGCGTTGCCGAGATGTTCAAGACGTGGACGGACACGCTCTCCGTTCCAGTCAAGGTTAGCCCCGACACGCGCTTTGTCACCACTCGGTCCGAATTTGCGACCTGGGCCAAAGACCGCAAAACGCTACGGCTGGAGCACTTCTACCATGAGGTGCGGCGCAAGACCGGCTACCTGATGGACGCCGACGGCAAGCCCGCAGGCGGGCAATGGAATTTCGATGCGGAAAACCGCAAACCGGCCAAGGCCGACTTGTTCATGCCCGAGGTTCCGCAGTTCGAACCGGACGCCATCACCCGCGAGGTGCTCGACCTCGTGGCGCGCCGGTTTGGCAACCACGTTGGAACGCTGGAGCCGTTCTGGTTTGCCGTCACCCGTACCGATGCGCGTCGCGCGCTCGACCACTTCATCAAGCACGCATTGGCGAAGTTTGGTGACTACCAGGACGCGATGCTGGAAGGCGAAAAATTTCTCTACCACTCCGTGCTGTCGCCCTACCTCAACTGTGGCCTGCTCGACGCCCGCGAGATCTGCGATGCGGCCGAAGCCGCCTACCGCGAGGGACGCGCGCCGCTCAACGCGGTCGAAGGCTTCATCCGCCAAATCATCGGTTGGCGCGAGTACGTGCGCGGCATCTACTGGCTCAAGATGCCGGGTTACGAGCGCGAGAATTTCTTCAAAGCCTCGCGCTCGTTGCCGGATTTTTATTGGACCGGCGACACCGACCTCGCGTGCTTGCGCGCAGCGATCACACAAACGATCGAGGAAGCCTACGCCCACCACATCCAGCGGCTGATGGTCACCGGAAACTTCGCGATGCTGGCCGGCATCGACCCGCACGAGGTCCACGAATGGTATCTGGCGGTTTACGCCGACGCCTACGAGTGGGTCGAACTGCCGAACGTGATCGGCATGAGCCAGTTTGCCGACGGCGGTGTGCTGGCCTCGAAACCCTACGCAGCCGGCGGCAACTACATCAACAAGATGAGCGACCACTGCAAAAACTGCCGCTATGACGTGAAAAAACGGGTCGGAGAAACCGCTTGCCCGCTCAACGCGTTGTACTGGCACTTCCTCGACCGAAACCGCGAAAAGCTGAAGGGTAACCAGCGGCTAGGAACCGTCTATGCCGCCTGGAACAAAATGAGCCAAACAGATCGATCCGCTACGATTACCCAGGCCGAAACGTTCCTGTCTCAACTCGGCCGCAAACGCTGACCGGCGTTCGCCAATAATCCAACCGGATGAATGCGCTGCAGCAATCGCCGATCCAAAAATCACACGCAACAAATACTCAGTTAACTGCGGTGATCCAAGCGACACGGTCGCGCTCTTGCGCGGCATTAAGCAAACTGCCAGGGTCCGCGCCAGCGGGGCAACGAATCACATCGGGGATACGAAGAATGACGCCGCAGCAAGCGCTGACGCTCCAAGCCAACGGAGCGTCGAATGAACGGTCCGCGCGTGACTGGAAAGCCGTCGTCCAGACCTATCAGGTCCCGAGCGTGTCACGCAGTACCATCGAGCTTGTGGTGACGATCGTACCGTTCATGGCATTTTGGGCTGCTGCCGCCTGGGCCGCGATATCGGTCAGCTACTGGCTGTCGCTGGTGTTCATCGTGCCAGCGTCGTTGTTCCTGCTTCGGGTATTCCTGATCCAGCATGATTGCGGACATCAGGCACTTTTCCGCAGCTCGCGCACCAACGATTGGGTCGGCCGCGCATCGGGCATCCTGACCATGACGCCCTACGACGTCTGGCGCCGCAGCCATGCGATCCACCACGCCTGCTCCGGGAACCTCGACCGGCGCGGGACCGGTGACATCATGACGTTGACGATTGCCGAGTACCGCGCGCTGTCGGCATTGGAAAAATTCAAATACTATCTTTACCGCCACCCGGCCGTAATGTTCGGCGTGGGCCCAGCCTACGTGTTCCTGCTCGCCCACCGTTGGCCGATGGGCCAAATGCGCAATGGATGGATGCCGTGGATCAGCACCATGGGGACCAACCTTGCCATGGCCGCAGTATTCGGCACGGTGATTTATGCCGTCGGCTTGGGCACATTCCTGGCCATCCACTTGCCGATCGTTCTGCTCGCCGCGACGATCGGCGTTTGGCTGTTTTACGTGCAGCACCAGTTCGAAGACACGATCTGGGAAGAGACGCGGCACTGGTCTCACGAAGAGGCCGCGCTTTACGGCAGCTCGTTCTATGACCTGCCGCCGCTTCTCTCGTGGTTCACGGCCAACATCGGCGTCCACCACGTCCACCACCTCTACAGCCGTATCCCGTTCTATCGCTTGCCCGAAGTTCTTCGGGACCATCCTCAGCTCGCCAACATGCGCCGCATCACGACAATGGACGGCGTCAAGACGCTTAAGTTGAAATTGTGGGACGCCGACAACAAGCGCCTCGTATCGTTCACCGAAGCGCGGCGGTTGCCCGCCCCTGGCACGCCCGCGTTGATGGCAGCTGAGTAAGCGGGCAGCGCTCGCGTGGTGTACGGCATACCACCGCAATATGGATGAGAGGCATAGGATCGTCCTATGTCTATAATACGACAAAAGTTTTTGCGTCACGCACTTGAGTTCACGGTTGCTATCGTTAACGTTCGAGCATCTACTTTTGGAGATGCTGCATGAACGTTTTGATCCTCGGAGCCTCCTACGGGTCGCTACTCGGCGTCCGCCTCGCGCTTGCCGGCCACGACGTGACCTTAGTGTGCTTGCCCGCCGAAGCTGACATCATAAACGCCAACGGCGCAGTCGTCCGCATGCCGGTCAAGGGCCGTGACGGCCTTGTCGAAATCAACTCGCGCGATCTCCCCGGCAAGCTCCGGGCCGCCACAACCGCAAATGTGACGCCAACCGGTTTCGACCTGGTCGTGCTGGCCATGCAGGAGCCTCAGTACCGCTCTCCCGGAGTGCGTGAGCTTACGCTGGCTGTGGCCGAAGCCAAAAAGCCGTGCATGTCGATCATGAACATGCCGCCACTCCCATTCCTGCGGCGCATCCCTGGCATCGACGCCGCAGCAATCCGTGACTGCTATGCCGACGCGACGGTCTGGGACGCCTTCGAGCCAGGTCTGATGACGCTGTGCAGCCCAGACCCGCAGGCATTCCGTCCACCAACAGAGGCCGTCAACGTCCTGCAAGTGCGGCTACCGACGAACTTCAAGTCGGCCCCGTTTGCCGACCCGGCCCACACCGCACTGCTGACCACACTCGAAGCCGACATCGAAGCATCGCGGTTCGTGGTCGATGGCGAGGCGCTATCGCTCCCCGTGAAGCTCAAGGTGTTTAGCTCGATCTATGTCCCGCTGGCGAAGTGGGCGATGCTGATGGCCGGCAACTTCCGCTGCATCAAGGACGACACGGTTATTTCGATACGCGATGCGGTCCACACCGATCTCGACGCCTCACGCGACGTCTACGAGTGGGTTGTGTCGCTGTGCATCAAACTCGGGGCGGCGCGCGATGATCTCGTCCCGTTCGAAAAATACGCCGCCGCAGGTGATGCGCTGCAATCCCCGTCGTCGGTGGCGCGCGCGCTCGCCAACGGCGCCCAGAACGTCGAACGGGTCGACAAGCTGATTCAGACGCTGGGGCGTCAACACGGCGTATCGCATGCCGAAATCGACCGGACGGTCACCCGCGTCGAGGCATGGCTCGCCAAAAACCGGGCGGCTGCCAAACCATAACTGGAAATGGCCGGACGCTAGCGGCGACACCATTCGCCGCCGCAAACGCCGGGCCATTTCAGCCCTTGCCGTCGCCGACGTTGCGCATCCAGGTCTCGATCGAGATCGTCCCGCCCGCCGCTTCCGCCTTGCCGAAGTCCTTTGCCGGCAGCGCATCTTGCAGCATATCGATGCGCTTCCATTCAGCCATTGGCGGCTCTGCCTCGGCGACCGGCGTATACCGCGACGGATGATCCTTGCGATACGTGTGGATGTAGCGCGGACAATTCGGCCAAACCTCGGTCACGGCCACACGGACCACCAGCTCCGCGCCAGGAAACGTCGGCAGCAGCGGGTCGTCAGCCGTAACGCTGGCCATACCCTGCACGCGGATTCGGTTGGGCGTCTCGAAGTCGATGAACAGCAGCCCGACAAGTCCGGTCGCAGACACGTTGCCCATCGACAAAAACATGCCATTGCCGTCGTAGCTCGGGAACGCGAGTGTCGTCGGATCAAGCACGCGCACAAACCCCGGGGCGCCGCCCTTGTACGAGACCGTTGGCTGTCCTTGGGCGTTGACGGTCGATAGGAACATCATATCGCGACTGGAGATGAAGCCTGCTTCCATCTCGCCGAGTTCGGTCTTGAGCGCGATCGCCTCGATGCGGTCGGCAATCCGCCGTGTGTCGAATGCGTCTTGCAGGGCGCGATGCGAGGGGTCGAACAGGTGGCTCATGGGGACATCCTTTTGTAGCCCGCAACGAAGCCTAGCAGGGGAAATCCCAATTGGAAGGCAAAGCCCCATCTGCCGTGCGTCACGAGTAATGAAACCGGGCGCCAGAAACAAAACTGGCCGGGGCTTAACCCCGGCCAGTCTACGTTCGGCTGATCGTGAACCAAACCGGCTCAATTACCCGCGCGGCGCGACAACGAGATGGCGTACGCTGGCGAACGCGGAGCGAACAACGTGTCGTCCGGCAACGGGGCAAGACCGCTGGCGATGTTGGTCGGATCAAAAACGCCCGCGTCGCACGTCGCGTTCGGCTCGATCGCGGTCAAGGCCAATGTGCCAAGCGTAGTCGTCTTGCGCCCGTCTTCGCCGTCCCACTGCTTGGTCAGGTCGTCCGACTTGTCGCCGGGCTGCCCGGGTATCGCCACAAGCGTAAACGTCGCCGGACCCTTGGTGAAGCGCTCGGTCAATTCGGCAAGCAGGAAGTCCGGCGATTTGGCCTTGGCTTCGTCATCGGTGAGGCCCGCCTCGGCGGCCGGAACAAGCTTGAACTTGATCAGGCCCTTTTCACCGCCTTTACCCTCGGCTTGGTAGCCATGGAGACCCCAATAGTTGACGCCGGCGTAGCTCGCTGGCAGCGGCTTGGAGGCAAGATATTTGCCCTGATTGGTCGTGCCAGGGTTCGCTTCGGTAAACGCCTTGACCTTGGCCGGGTCGGGCTTTCCGTCGGCGGCCGGCGCCCGCGCTTCGAGGAAGCCGAACTGCTGGTCGAGCGTCGCAGCGAAATGTACCGGTGCGTTGACAAACGCGAACTCGTTCGTCTGCTTGCCATCGGGGTCGAGCTTGAATGCAAAGCCCCGCGCCGCCGATTTGGTGGTGTCGGCGATCTTCGGGTTACCGCCGCCCATCGAGAAGCGACCGAGAACAGGAACAGCCTTGTCGTAGGCCAATGCCTTAGTTACGGCACCGGCGCTGGCTGCAGCCGTGTAGGTACCCTTAACGCAAATACCCTTGGCGTGGCTTGCGCGTTGGCCGGTCGCCTGCTTGCCAAAAATCGCGTTCAACGCGTTGACCACAGCTTCCGGATCTTTGGCCATCGCCGGCGTCGCCATGACGGCGGCAAGGGCAACAGTGGACACCGCGAAGGTCGCAACGGCAACGGGGATCGGCCGCGAAATCATAGCAAAAGCTCCAAGAAGAAGACCAGGGATGATAAGTGTCGTGCGGCCCGTACCTTGTTGCGGCGCCGCAACAAGCTAGGTCTGTGTCGCAGTCAGGCACGAGCCGATAATTGTTACGAATGAAGTGTCGGCTCGTTACAGCAGGCGGACTTGAAATATTCAAGAGCCGCCGCCACCCGGATTAAGTTCCGCCGAACTCTTCGATTGTGAAGCGATATGGCGTCGCGCAGAACTCGCAGGTCACGACCAGGGTGCCGTCCGGCTCGCGCAGGTCGGCCAGTTCCTCAGGCTTGAACTGTTTGATGAACATGCCGACGTGATCGCGCGTGCATCCACACTTGGCCTGGACCGTCTGCTCGGGGGCCACCCTGACCCCCTCCTCGTGAAATAGGCGGAAAAGTAGCCGCTCCGGCGTCAGCATCGGGTCGGTCAGCTCGTGGTCTTCGACCGTGCGGGCTAGCGCCTCGACGCGCCGCCATTGTTCCTCGGCAGGTTCCGCCTCCCACCCGCTCTCGGCCCCATCGTCGCGTTCTGGCACCTCGTGCCCACCCTCGGCGGTCAGATGCTGTACCATCAGGCCGCCGGCACGCCAGCGCCAGACCCCACCGGCAAAAACTCGCGCGACCGTCAGCTTGATAAATGACGCGATCTGCTCGGAGGCCCGGAAATATTCCTGTGCCGCCTCCGAAAGCGAATTGCCCGCGATCTGCACGATACCCTGATAGCGCTCCATGTCGCCGCCGGGATCGATCGTCAGCGCCATATAGCCAGAACCAATCAGATCGGCGGGCGTGATGCGCTCCTGCCGTTCGGCCGTCAGCGTGGCGATCGCGTCGGCATCGAAACTGGCGTAGCCGCGAAACGATCCGCTGGTCTGGTAGTTGACGACGACCACCCGCAACGGCCCGTCGGTATTGGTCTGCAAGATCAACTTGCCATCGAACTTCAATTGCGAGCCGAGCATCGCCGTCAGCGCGATAGCCTCGCCCAGCACGCGCTTGACAACCTCGGGATACGTATGGCTCGACAGAACGGTATCGACGGATGTTCCCAGCCGCACGATGCGTCCGCGCGCGCCCGATTGCACGGTCTGGAACGCGATCACGACATCGTCGGCGAGCGGGTCGCCGCTAGGCGTCCCGGCTTGGCCTGTTGCAACGTCAGTCATCGCTGGTCTCCCGAACGCCACTCCCCATCACTTCGCACCGAGACACCACGCCAGAATGGCCTTCTGCACATGGAGCCGGTTTTCGGCTTCGTCGAACACCACCGATTGCGGACCGTCGATGACTTCGGCAGTGACTTCGTGGCCACGATAGGCCGGCAGGCAATGCATGAAAATTGCGCCCTTGGCCGCTTTCGCCATCAGCGCGGCATCGACGGCATAGGGCCGCAACAGCTTCTTGCGCCGAGCGGCATCTGTCTGCCCCATCGACACCCAGGTGTCTGTAACGACGCAATCGGCTCCTTTCACTGCCGCCGCCGGATCGGCCATGACCTCGACCTGAGCCTGTTCGGCGCGCACCCAAGACATGACCTCTTCGGCTGGCGCAAACATCGGCGGGCAAGCGATCTTGAGGCGGAAGCCGAAACGGCCAGCGGCATGCATCCACGATGCCGCGACGTTGTTACCGTCCCCGACCCAAGCGACGGTGCGCCCCTCGATCGGCCCGATGTGCTCCTCGAAGGTCATGAGATCGGCCATCACCTGGCACGGATGGCTCTTCTCAGTGAGGCCATTGACCACCGGGATCGTCGCATGCTCGGCGAGTTCGTCGACGGTCGCTTGAGTGTTGGAGCGGATCATCAAGATGTCGATGTAGCGCGACAGGACGCGGGCCGTATCGGCGATGCTTTCCCCGCGGCCCAGCTGAAGGTCGGTGTTGTTGAGCGTAATTGTCTGTCCACCAAGCTGGCGCATGGCGACGTCGAACGATACCCGTGTCCGGGTCGATGGCTTTTCAAAAATCAAGCCGAGGACGGCAGTCTCGATGTCGGGAGGCAGCATCGACGCGGGCGGACGTCTGCCCGCTTTCTTCATCGCATGTGCGGTATCGAGAATGCGGCGCAGCACTTTACTGTCGAGCGCGTGGATATCGATAAAATGGCGAATGACTGTGCGATTGGACATGGGGGCCGTCGGTTCGGTTCTAGCGCCGTTTTGACTATGGTTCAGTGGGTGGTCTCGGGTAGCTTTGGCTCGTTTCGGATCGGTGTCGGCGCCTTGCGTTCGGGTGAAACGAACTGCCAGCGGACCCCGCGTCACGCGATGACGGCCACTTGGCGCGCAACCCGCACCAGACGGTCAATCGCTTCGGAGATCTCACTCTCCGACACAGTAAGGGGTGGAATAACGCGCACGGTATTGTCGCCAGCACCGACCAGGAGCAGCTTTTCGGCGATCGCGGCCGACACGAACTCGGCTGGTGGCCGCGACAGCTTGAGGCCGGTCAACAACCCGCGCCCACGGATTTGTGTCACGAGACCCGGCGCCGCAGCCTGAACCCGCGCGAGACCCTGCTTCAAAAGTGCCGCCTTGTGTTCGACACCCTCGAGGAACCCCGGCTCGAGCATGATATCGAGCACGGCATTTCCGACGGCTGACGCCAGCGGGTTGCCGCCGAACGTCGAGCCGTGGGACCCCGCCGTCATGCACGACCCGACGGCCTCGGTCGTCAGGATCGCGCCGATCGGAAACCCTCCGCCGAGCCCCTTGGCGACGGCCATGACATCCGGCGCGATACCAGCCCACTCGTGTGCGAACAGGCGTCCTGTCCGGCCGGCGCCGGTCTGGACTTCGTCGAGGATCAGCAACAGACCATGACGGTCGCACAACGCGCGGACGCCCTGAAGACAGTGGTCTGGAACCAAGCGGACGCCGCCCTCGCCTTGCAACGGCTCCAACATAATGGCAGCCGTCTCCGGACCGATCGCTGCTTCGAGAGCGGCGTGGTCGCCGAACGGCAGATGGTCGAAGCCGGGCGCGGGCGGGCCAAAGCCGTCGAGATACTTGGGGTTACCGCCAGCAGCGAGCGTCGCGAGTGTGCGGCCGTGGAAAGCACCCTCGAACGTGATGATACGCCAGCGCTCGGGCCGCCCATTTGCATAGTGATAGCGCCGTGCGGCCTTGATGGCGCCCTCGCACGCCTCGGCACCCGAATTACATAAGAAGACCCGTTCGGCGAACGTGGCGGCGACCAGCCGTTGGGCAAGTCGCTCCTGTTCCGCGACCCGGTATAAGTTCGACGTGTGCCACAACACCCCCGCCTGGGCTTGCAAAGCGGCGACAAGATGCGGGTGCGCATGTCCCAAGGCGTTGACGGCGACGCCAGAGCCGAAATCGAGATAGCGGTCGCCGTTGGTAGCGATCAGCCAGGAACCCTCACCGCGGGCAAACACGAGGTTCTGCCGGGCATAGGTCGGCATGACGGCTGGCGACGGCATCGCGCCAGGGATGAACGCTGTCGACCCGAGAGCCGATGTTTCGGGTGTTGACGGCGTGGCAGCATGCTCCGGGCCGCCAGGCGGCCGGTTGGTCGTGACTGCCGGTGGCGTGATCATATCTGATCTCCGCTCGGGACGAGCCGTCATGGTGGCCCCATTTCGTGTGTCAGGGCAGAGGTCGCACGTCGTGGTACAACCCCGAGCTCCGGTCCGGTGCAGTGAAACACAGGACGTGAAAATCAAAAAGCCGCCCCGGAAGGGCGGCCTCTCAACAGTCTTAACATCGGTGATAAGCACCAGCGTCTAGGCTGTCAACGCACCATCTGGACCCTCGGAACGCCAGCAGTGACGGCCAAATGCGAGGCAAGGCGACGAATCGAGATGTTGCCCCTCAGCAACGGCCCCATGTCAACGGCCCAGCTGATTCGTTAACAGACTTGTCTCAGGCCAGCCCGTCTGGCTTGATCTCTCGACGGCTAATCTTGATGGGAAGCAGTCGCGTTACCGAAAACGCGCTTGTCTCAGTATTGTTCCGGCCACGCCGTTTGCGTCGCTGTTGAGTGCCTCTCGCGGGTCTTTCGCGGCAGAGGCAGTGTTAAGTCGGTCGCATACCGCGCGCGTCATGCGCGGATCCGGTCGTCAAAGTCATCGTTGTTTTCGACTTTGGTTGTTTCGTGCGCTGCGGTTCTAACCGCCCGCAATGCACAACAGCCTAAGTCTTATTCGGTCAGGCGTGTCAACGCCGCGCTAGCAGCCACTTGGTTGCACGCGCTGGCAGCTGTCGCGTCAAGACCGTGCTGTTGCGTTTTGTCGATGTGGTCGCTTGCCCTGTGGGCGTCCGCACCGGCCTGTTGCGTGCGTGAAGCCGCCGTCTGCGGCTCCGCCAGTTTTTGTTTGTTCGAGTTGTCCCGTTCGCGCCGTCACGGCTGCGGACATGATGTTCTATTTTTCGTGGGAGCCAAAAGATGGGCTGGAACGACGAGCGCGTCGAGCTTTTGAAGAAGCTATGGTCTGAGGGCCTGAGCGCAAGCCAGATCGCTGGCCGACTTGGTGGCGTGACCCGCAACGCGGTGATCGGCAAGGTTCACCGTCTCGGCCTGTCGGGTCGGGCCACGACATCCCGCATGAAGAGCATGCGGCCGCGCGCTCGTGCCAACAACACGCAGGCCGCGATCGCAAAACGCCAGAATGGCGGCAAACCGCGCTTCGGCACGATTGGCGGCTCAGGTCTACGCAGCGGGTTCAATGGCGAAGTCGAGCCTTATGTGCCGCCGGCCGAGGAAATGATCATCCCCGAAAACGAGCGTAAGTACATTCAGACGCTGACAGAATGCTGCTGCCGGTGGCCGATTGGCGACCCGCAGCTCGCCGACTTCCACTTCTGCGGCAAAGATAAAGTGCCAGGCATGCCCTACTGCGAATTCCATGCCCGACGCGCCTTCCAGCCAGCCCAGCCGCGCCGCCGGGATCGCGAGCAAGCTCCAGCCCTGCGCATTACCGCAACGCCCGCCGATACCGAGCCGGCCGGAGCCTGACGCAACATGCAGGTGGCAGGCTCCGCCAAGGAGCGCTTGCCACCTATCGCCGTCTAATGTGCGAAGCCGCCGCCTGTGAGGCGATTTCGCACTTCTGCGCAGCCGCGAAAGCCCCTACGTAGGCCCCAATCAGGAAACACCGCACAATGAAGGAAGCGCACTTCATGGGCCTCAAAGCACCCAGCATCATTACATTTTTGGTTTCGGTGATCCTCGTTGTCGCCGTACTGATGATCAAGTTTGCCGGCGCAACCGTGCCAGTGATCCAAGGCCACGAGTTCTGGGCGCTTCTGTTTGCCTACACGCTCCTGGCGGCTGGCTCGCTGACCCGCTCACTATAACGCAGCAACGCAAATCGGCGCGGCTGCTAACAAAAACCAATTGTGCGCGTATATGACCCCGAACAGCGAACGTTCGGAGCACAATCATGTCGGACAAAATCGTCAAGTCGGATGCCGAGTGGAAAGCCGCGTTGAGCCCGGAGGCCTACCGCGTTCTGCGCCAGCACGGCACAGAGCGTGCAGGCACTAGCCCGCTCGACAAAACCTACACCAGCGGCACGTATGCCTGCGCGGGCTGTGGTACGCCTGTATTTGACGCCGAAACGAAATTTAACAGCCGGACGGGCTGGCCGAGTTTTTACGCCCCGATGGACGGCGCCATCGGCACCAGCGTCGACAGCAGCTTCTTCTCCGTCCGTACGGAAGTGCATTGCGCGCGGTGCGACGGCCACCTTGGCCATGTGTTCGAGGACGGACCGAAACCAACCGGCCTTCGCTACTGCATCAACGGCGTCGCACTCAAATTCGACCCAGCCTGACAACCAAGACCGTGGGCCGCCGGTTATGCCGGTGGCCCGAAACCGCCAAAAGGCGGCGCAATGGGCCTGAAAAGCCGTCTTGCCAAATGCGGGGCACCGCAACAAAGAACCCCGCATTGCAAAGGATTAAATTGCTGCAGCTGCAAAGAAACGCGGCACTGCATCCATAAATATAATCATACAAAAATAACAGACGCGCTATTATACTCCGTTAGCCGGTTTGATCGGGGCACCAATTTTTGGCTCTGGTTGGTGCTTGGCCACACGAAGCGCTTCAGCCCGCAAAGCGCTTTAGTCCGGGACGCACACGCGATGGGCTGAGCGGATTAATGTTTGCCCACAAGGTTTGCCAAATGGCCGATAAGAAAACGATGGTGGCACTGCAATCCATCTCCCAAGCCGCCGGGCTTGCCGTGGCGTGCGCCGACGCCGACGAACACTCCGGCCAAAGCGGACCGGCCACGAAGCGGGCCCAGGCGTCAACTGAAACGGCAACCCTGGTACGGCCAATCAACGCGGCTGCCGATATGACCTGGGCGGAGCCGAAATTTCGCGACACCTTTGAAACCGTCGCGCCGATAAAGCCATCAAGCCCGAAATACGTTTTGACGACAACGCTCGCCCAATGGCTGACGTCCCGCGCGGGCTACAAGACGACCTGACCGCCGCCTTTTGAATGCGGTTTTCCTACAGACAGCCGTTATATCCTGCGTGCCGAAAAAAAGCCTTTCAGCAACGCCGCTGACGCCTCGGCACCAATGCCATCGTACGTTTCTGGAACGTGATGGCACGTCGATTGCGCAAACACCCGCGAGCCATGTAACACGCCGCCGCTTTTGGGATCGGCCGCCGCAAAATACAAGCGGCGTATCCGGGCAAATGAAATCGCCGCAGCGCACATCGGGCATGGCTCGAGCGTCACATACAGATCATGCCCGCCAATCCGTTCCGACCCCACCTTTCGGCACGCTTCCCGAATAACGAGCATTTCGGCATGCGCAGTGGGATCGTTGAGTTCGCGGGTCCGGTTTCCGGCCATCGCGAGAACCGCGCCGTCTGGTGCAACGATCACCGCGCCGACCGGCACCTCCCCGCGCACGGCAGCGCGTTCGGCCTCACCGAGCGCAATATCCATCGGTGTCGGCCGCGGCTGTGTTGGGTGCGTCATGCCCGTAGACGTAGCGCGGCGCACGAATTGGGGATAGAGCGCAGCACTTGCCAGGAACGGACACAACCCGATGAAGCCGCCCCGCCCGCCACGTGACATACCCCGATCCGGTCGGCCAGCCGGGTCGACGCCAGGGTCAAATCCAGGGTCAAAGCCCGGCGCAAAGTCCGGCGCAAAGCGCGGGCCAGGCCAGTTCGGCGCACCAAAGCCGAAGCGCGGTTCTTACAGCCAGCGCCTCATCGCCTCGAGCGTGGCCGCCGCCAAAAGCGTCGCCGAGCCACACGACAGAAGGACCGACGGCCGGCCCGATCGCCCCGCCAAGGAGCGCCCCCGCCCCAACCCCCTTTCGGATCGTAGTTCGGATATCCGTTCCGACCGGCCCGTGCCCGAGGGCTCCCGCTTTCAACGCCCCCGGTCACCAAGCACCGGTTCGCAATCTGCCACTCGCGATCGCAATGGCGGCCGTGATCAATACGGAAGCCGCGACGACCGACCGGCGCGGGACAATGTCCGCGCGAATACCCGTTCCGAAGGCGGCGGTGGGCGTCGCTTCGGTGGGGGCGAAAAACGCGGACCGCAACTGGTCGACGCCGCCGAGGCCCAGCGCCTGAAAAAGCAGCGCTACCAGCCCAGGCCGTCGTCCGAAGGCAGCGGCCAGCGGGATCGGCCCGATCGCCGGGGAGAGAGCAACCGCTTCTCCAACAGCGCACCACAACGCACAGGCCGCGACGATCGCGGCGAGGTCGGCCAAGCGCGTCCACCGCGCAGCCGCGTCCCGTTCCGCAAACCGTCCGCTCCCGCAGAGATCGCGTTTGCCCCCCGCCCGACCGAACCCGTCCGCATCGCCAAAGCGATGGCGCGGGCCGGTCTGTGTTCGCGCCGCGAGGCCGAGCGCTGGATCGAGGACGGCCGCGTCAGCATCAATGGCCGGGTTCTCAACACGCCCGCCATGGACGTCGGGCCGCGCGACGTCGTCAAGGTCGACGGCCAACCGCTCCCGTTGGCCGAAGCGGCCCGGCTCTGGCGCTATCACAAGCCCAAGGGCCTCGTGACGACGCATTACGATCCCGAAGGCCGCCCGACGGTGTTCGACAGCTTGCCACCAGACCTGCCGCGCGTGGTCTCGATCGGCCGCCTCGACTACAATTCCGAGGGGCTGCTGCTGCTGACCAACGACGGGGAACTCGCCCGCCACCTCGAGCTACCCTCAACCGGTTGGCTGCGCCGCTACCGCGTGCGCGCCTATGGCCGCCTGACCCAGGATGACCTCGATCCCCTGAAAGACGGCATCACCGTCGAAGGCATCACGTACGGCCCGATCGAGGCGACGCTCGACAGCGTCCAATCCGGCAACATGTGGCTGACCATGGGCCTGCGCGAGGGCAAGAACCGCGAGGTGCGCAAAATTCTCGGCTCGCTTGGCCTCGAAGTGAACCGCCTGATCCGCATCTCGTTTGGCCCTTTCCAGCTGCTCGACCTCGAACCCGGCGCTGCCGAGACCGTCCGACGGCGCGTCCTTGCCGACCAACTCGGGCCAGACCTCGCCGCAGAGTTCGGTCTGTTCTCGGCAACCGACGACGACGCAAGTGCGGCCGGCGGTCCCATGCGCAAACCGTTCCGCGTCCGCCGCGAACCCGATGGCACCCGCCGTCGCGAGACGCCAGCGCCACGTCAACGCGAGGACGCCCCCCGAAGCCAAAGCCAGGACCGCGACCACGACCGGCCCGAACGCAGCCCATTGCGAACCAGAACCAGCACACGCGACGGTACGAGCGACAAACCCCGCAAGGACACACGGGGTCATTTCCGGGACAAACCTCGCGACAGCCGCAACCCGTTCCGCAAGCCAGGACGCGACCGCGAATGAGACGGGCAGCACGGATGACAGCTCAACCGTCAGCGAAACGAGCATGAGGATCGTCGCGGGCAGCTTGCGCGGCCGGCCGATTACCGCACCCGTGGCCTCGTCGACCCGGCCAACATCCGACCGCGTCCGCGAAAGCGTGTTCAACATCCTCGCCCATGGCCTGGACACCGACGCCGTCAACGGCGCTCGCGTCATCGACCTGTTCGCTGGCACCGGCGCCTTGGGGCTAGAGGCGATCTCGCGCGGCGCCACCTATTGCCTGTTCGTCGAAGAGGATGCCGCCGCCCGCGCCGCCATCCGCGAGAATGTCGAGGCATTTGGCCTCACCGGACAAACCCGCATCTTCCGCCGCGACGCCACCTCGCTCGGCCCGGCCGGAACGATGGCGCCATACAGGCTCGCATTCCTCGATCCACCCTACGGCCACGGCCTCGCCGAGCAAGCGCTCGCCGCGCTCAGCGAGGGCAACTGGCTCGAACCGGGCGCGATCGCCGTCGTCGAAGAACGGCGCGGCGTCGTCCTCAATCCGCCGATCGGATACGCGGCCATCGACACGCGGGCTTACGGCGACACCGCCGTGACCATCTTCCGCTACGGCAACGAGCGAGGATGATCCGATCCAGGTTCACGCCTCGCCGCGAGCAAACCGTGCGATCAGCCGATGCGCGATCGCCTGATGGCCGGGTTCCCACAACCCATCGGGGTGCGTGCGGTCGATCAGCTGCTGGGCCTGCGCGCGGGTGAACCAGCGCGCCTCGACAATTTCCACCGGATCGATCCGCAACGCCAAGCTGCCCGCGACACGCGCGACGCAACCGATCATCAAGCTATGGGGAAACGGCCACGGCTGCGTGTCAACGATGGCCACTTCGCCGATGATAAGCCCCAGTTCCTCGGCCGTCTCGCGGGCAACGGCCTCCGCGACGTCTTCGCCTGGCTCGACATAGCCCGCGATGCAGGAAAACATCCGTTCGGGAAATTTCGGCTCGTGGGCAAGAACGCAGCGCTCGCCGTCGGTGACCAGCATGATCACTACCGGGTCGACGCGTGGATACGCGTCCCGCTCGCAACCCGTGCAACGCACCCGCCACCCACCATCGATAACGCGCGTACCACTCCCGCAGGCGCTGCAAAACTTAGCGGTAGACTGCCAGGCAAACAGGCTGCGGGCGAGACCGGCGGCCGCCAGATCGTCCGGTGGCACGACGCCAGCGGTCATCAGCGAGCGCAACCCGGCGGGTGGCTCGAGTGGGACGATTTCTGCCAGCCGGTCGCGGCCCCCCTCCGGAAGCGCGAGTGCGAAACGGCCAGCCTCCGCCGAACCTTCCGCCGCCGCTGGCCCGACGCCCAGAAACACCGTTAGACATCGCGCCATGTCATCTGTGACCGCCCGGGCGGCCTGATCTCGGGAAAACCACACCGACAGCCCGTCGCCGTGGCCCGCGGAAACCCGCCAAACCAGCGGATCGCCAACATCAAGCACCAAAAATCGCGTGTCTGGTGCCGATGCCAGCGCCGTCAGGTAGGCCTCATCTCCGCGACGGAGGCTCCGACGGTCGATGTTGGTGCTCAACTTCGGCTTGTCCACGAAAATTGCCCCTCTTCCGTCGGTGACACTGCGGTTAACCGTCATCGCCGCTGTCACAACCGGCAACTACGGCTTATGCTCCACCTCCGACCGGTAGATACGTCGCACCCGCCATCGCCCCAAGGGCTGGCGTCAGGGGGCCGTCTTCTGCTAGCTCCGCGTTCAACGCGACAGTCACCAATACGCAACACGCCACCCGCCGAGGACGCCGCCGCCATGATGCCTATGCTGATCACACCCGCCTATGCCCAAGCCGCAGCCGGGGCGTCACCCATGGACACTTTCCCGCTCGTACTATTGGCGGTGATGGCCATCGTCTTCTTTCTGGTCATCCGGCCACAGCAACAGCGCGCCAAAGAATTCCAGGAGATGATCGCCAAGGTGCGCCGCGGCGACAGCGTGGTGATGTCCAATGGATTTATCGGTCGCGTGTCGAAGGTGACTGATGGCTCCGATGAGATCGAAGTCGAGCTGACGGATCAGATGAAGGTTCGCGTGTTGCGCTCGACGCTGCTCAGCGTTCGGGCCAAGAATGAGCCAGTGAAGGACACCGCCACCAAGACGCCCCCCGCGTCGTAAGTCAGCCCCCCCGGACGTGCTGGCACAAACTGAAGCCGCCATTCGAAATCGCACCGCCACTCCAAAATCGGGTCGGCCGCGAAATCGGATACCACGCGAAATCGGGTAAACCGAAGAGGTCCGCCCCCAATGTCGATGCTCTACTTTTCCCGGCTCTACCAAGCCCTGATCCTGGGCATCTGCGCCCTCGGCGTGCTGCTATGCGTGCCGAACTTCCTGTCCAAGGACCAGTTCGACGCCCTGCCGAAATGGGCACAGAACAAAATCGGCCTCGGTCTCGACCTGCGCGGCGGCGCGCACATGCTGATGACGATCGACACGCAGCAGTTGCGCAAAGATTGGATGGATAACATCCGGGACGATGCCCGCCGCACACTGCGCGAAGGAAAACTCGCGGGCAGTCCGTCGGTTGTCGGCAAGGCTGTCGAAGTGCGCATGGCTAACCCGGCGGACGCAGATACCGGGCTGACCGCTTTACGCAGAATGATCCAATCGGTTGGAGGCGGCGGCTTCGTCGGCGCCGCGAATCTCAAGGTCGATAAAGGCAGCGATCCCGGCGTCATCGTCATCGAGCCGTCCGACCCCGGTTTCACGGAGCGGGTGAGCAACGCCATCGCCACGTCGATCGAGGTCATCCGCAAGCGCATCGACTCGTCGGGCACCAAGGAAGCCAATATCGTTCGGCAGGGCTTCGACCGCATCTTGATCCAGATCCCAGGCGTCGAAGACACGGCGCAACTGAAAGAGCTGATCGGCAAGACGGCCAAGCTGACCTTCCACGACGTTCACCCGACGATGTCGCCAGACGAAGCGCGCCGGACCCGTGTTCCCTCCGGGTATAAAATCTACCCGGCCGCGCGCGGTGAGTTCGCCAGCGAGTATCTGCTCAAAGAAACCGCTGTCGTCGGTGGCGAGGATCTCGCCGATGCCCACAGCGGCTTCGACCAGCGTAGCAACGAGCCGATCATCTCGTTCCGCTTCAACCAGAAGGGTGCCCGCGCGTTCGGCGAGTTCACGCGCGTGAACGTTGGCCGGCCGTTCGCGATCGTGCTCGACAACACGGTGCTCTCGGCGCCCGTCATCCGCGACGCCATTCTCGGCGGCTCCGGGCAGATTTCGGGCAGCTTCACGACCGAAAGCGCCAACAACCTCGCCGTTCAACTGCGCTCTGGCGCACTCCAGGCACCGCTCACCATCGTCGAAGAACGGGTCGTCGGTGCAAGCCTCGGCCAGGACTCGATCGAGGCCGGCAAGCGCGCAGCTATCCTCGGCATGATCGCTGTCGCCGTGTTCATGATCTTCGCCTACGGCCTGTTCGGGCTTTTCGCGACGATCTGCGCCGCACTGCAGATCGTGTTCATTGTTGCCATCATGACTGTTCTAGGCGCCACCCTGACGTTGCCCGGCATTGCCGGTATCGTGCTGACGCTGGGCATGGCGGTCGACAGCAACGTGTTGATCTATGAGCGCATACGCGAGGAGTTGCGCAATGGGACGACACCGTTGAAGGCAATCGAAGCTGGATTTAACCGAGCGTATCTCACGATCATCGACAGCCAGCTGACGAGCTTCATTGCCGGCATCATCATGTTTGCATTGGGCTCGGGTCCGATCCGCGGCTTTGCCGTGACATTGACCCTCGGCGTCATCACCACCGTGTTCACCGCATTTACCGTCACGCGTCTGCTCGTGTCCTGGTGGGTCAAGTCGCAAAACACCCGCAAGCTCGAAGCTCCGCTCTCTTACAAGATGGCCAACTCATGATCTTCAATGGCGTCGACTTTTTCCCGCACGGAACGCAGTTCCCGATCATCGAATGGCGTCGCCTGTTCGTCAGCATTTCGGTGGCGCTGGCCGTCATGTCTGCCGTGCTGTTGTTGACGCGCGGCCTCAACTACGGTGTTGATTTCAAGGGCGGCTCGCTGATCGAGGTCAAGGCCAAAGATCAGGCCGGCAAGCCTGGCAAACTCGATGTCGTCAAGTTGCGTGAGACCTTGAACGGGCTTGGTCTCGGCGAACCCCAAGTGCAAGCCAGCGGCGACGCCGAAGCATTGATCCGGATTGCGCAGCAACCCGGCGCCGATTTTGCCGCCGAAGCCAAGGCGCAAGACGAGGCCAACAAGAAAGTTCGCGCCGCCGTCGCCGCCGACTACGAGGTGCGCCGCACCGAAGTCGTCGGACCAGCGGTATCTCAGGAATTGAAATGGACCGGCCTGATCGCCATCATCGCCTCGATCGCCGGCATCATGGTCTACGTCTGGTTCCGCTTCGAATGGCAGTTCGCGGTCGCAGCCATCATCGCCCTGATCCACGACGTGTTCATCACGACCGGCATGTTCGCGCTGCTGTGGTACGAATTCGATCTGTCGGTCGTAGCCGCATTGCTGACACTGGCTGGCTACTCGATCAACGACACCGTCGTCATCTTTGACCGCGTGCGCGAAAACATGCGCAAATATAAAAAGATGCCGATGGATCAGTTGCTCAATCTCTCGCTCAACGAGACGTTGTCGCGAACGATCCTGACGTCGGTGACCACAATGCTCGCCGTGCTCGCCCTATTCATCTTCGGCACCAGCGTGATCGAGGCCTTCACCTTCGCCATGCTGTTCGGCATCATCATCGGCTCGTATTCAACGCTTTTCGTGGCGTGCCCCATCCTGTTGTGGCTCGGCGTCGACCGCGCCTCGATCATTGGCGAACCGAAGGCCGACGGCACCGGCACAGCGGCAAAAGCCGGACTGCCATAGCCGCACGTAACGAGCCGATCCGGCCGCCCGTTCGTCTCGGCTGATCGTCTTCGCCCGATCGTCGCCCGATCCAGACACGCTTGGGTGCGCGCCAGAACAGCAGTTTTGTGCACCGCGTTGATGACGCCCGTTCCATTTGGGTTTACGTATACGTCACCCGCAGATGCGGGCTCAACCAACTGACCCCATCTGGAGTAAACCGATGCGCCTCTCGACCCTCGCCATGGCGGCCGTCATCGCACTTGCCACGTCCACCGCCGCATTGGCCTCGCCCTACGGCACCTGGACCCGCCCGTCGAACGGCACCAAGGTTGAATTCTACGAGTGCGGCGGCAAGTTGTGCGCAAAAGTCCTTTCATCCAAGAACAAGGACAGCGTCGGTAAAGTCATCGTCTCGGGCGCAGCCAAAACCGGTGATAACACCTGGAAGGGCAACCTTCTGAACACGGAAGATGGCCAGACCTACGCTGGCATCATCACGCTGGAAGGCCCCAAAGCGTTGAGCCTCAAGGGCTGCGTACTTGGCGGCGTCATTTGCACCGGCGAAACCTGGACGCGCTAAACGCGGGAACTGGCGGTTGCCGCGATGGCGGCAGCCGCCTCTTCTGGGATTGATCAAATCCGCCGGGCTTCACGCTGTCCCTCAGCGGAACGCAGGTCTGACACGACCGTTTCGCCAGCAATCATCCGCTGCCCAACCGCAACCTGGGCAGCTTTGCCCGGCGGCAGATAGAGATCGACGCGCGCCGAAAACCGTATCAACCCAAACCGCTGGCCCACGCCGACGTTCTCGCCCTCGGACACGAACGTCGTGATCCGCCGTGCCGAACCTCCGGCAATCTGCACAACTGCCACGTCGCTACCATCGGCCATGGCAACCACGATCGCGCGGCGTTCGTTTTCCTCCGCCGCCTTCTCGCTCATGGGATCGACGAACGCGCCAGGCACATAGACCGAGCGTTTGACCCGTCCGGCCACAGGCGCCCGGTTCACGTGAACGTCGAGCAGCGACAGATACGTCGACACGCGCATCCGTTGCTCCGAGCCGAAACCGAGTTCGGCTGGCGGCGTCACCGTCTCCACCGCGATCACCGTTCCATCCGCTGCAGCGAGTACGAGCCCCTCGCGTAACGGCGTCACCCGGTCGGGATCGCGGAAAATATATGACACGAACGCGGTGGCGCTGAGCCCCAAAAGGCCGAGAAACCCCCAGCCGATCAGCAGCGCGACGACGGCGGCCGCACCCGCCATGCCGATGAACTTATAGCCGTCCGGATGGGGCGACGCGAATGCATCGACCAGCGTGTCGAGCAGGCTTTGTCCGTTGGACATGATGCAACCTCTGATGTGCTTCCGCAGAACTGCGAAGCGATTGGGGGGATAAGAAGCACGGCTCGCGACAGACACGGCAAAGCAGTGATGTCGCGTCTGCCTGCCATTTCAGCTGAGGTTTCAACGGTGTTGTCGTTCCCATCGGCTGTCCTACTCTTGCAATTCGCTTCGTGTATAGTTCGTCACCGAAGTTGGTCCAACGAGTGCCGGGCGACGGGGTAAACATGATTACGGAACAAGCCGTACGCGCAGGAACTGTCCTGCATTTCGATTTCAAAGTTCTCCGCGGCACGGCACCCGAATTCCACGATCAGCATCCTGCGGTCGTAATCTCGCCGACCGTGCGCCAGCGCAATCGCACCGTCATTATCGTCCCGATCACATCCGAGCTGTCGAACGAGAGCAACCCGAGCGCGGTCGAGATCTTCCACGCCGAACTCAACCGGCGCAGCCCGACAGGCCGAACCTTCGCGATTTGCAATCTGCCGGTATCCATCGCGCTCAAACGCCCCTCGCTAGATTATTATCGTGCCGGACGGCACTTGGCGGGAAACGCGCAACCCCATTTCGAGGTCCGCGGCGAAGACCTGGCCCGCATCCGCGCCAAAGTCGTCGAGCACCTGTACACCGACGTTGGCCTGCGATCGGACGCAACGCTGCATGATCTCATCGGCGCCAACACGCCCGCCGACCCGCGCCCTGGCAATCTACGCTCGATCCCGCCGCAGTTGGTCCTCCCGCCCTGGCGGGCAAAAGCAACGCCCAAAAGCGTCATCAAGAAAGCCATGATCACCCGCCCGGCCTCATTGGCACAGCCCGTCATGGCATACGGCGCCCCAGGTCTTTCGCTCTTCCGTCGTACCGGGCCGTTACCGGGCAACCGGCGCCCCCGGCCGCAACCTGGCATTAACGGCAGCAGCGCGCGCGTTCGTCGGTTGGCCAGGCCAGCCGTCAATTGATCGACCATTGGGCTGCCCAGCGTGGGAACAATCATCCACCGCCAGCGCTAACACGTCATGGTGTCGCCACGCGTGATAGGGCTTATCTCAACTCGGCAGCCCCGGTGCGAGCCGCGACGGAGGCCACAACATGACAACAACGCGACCGACGACGACGCTACATGCCGTGCGCCTTGCGGCCATCGTGCTCGGCACGTGCGCACTTGCCGTGACCGCAGTTGCGGCCGAGCCAGCTTCGTCAGCGACACCCGCGACGGGCGCTCTCACCCGCGCCGACTATGAAGCCTGCCAGAACCGCGACGAAACCGCCTTCCGCCAAGCCATCGAGACCGTCACTCACGCCGCATTGCAGCGCTCAATGTCGTCGTTCGGTTACAAGCGCGCCGTTGACGATGCTTGGCGCGGCAATGGCCTCGACCAAATTGTCGACAAACAGGTCGACCTCAACATCTCGGAAATCGGCAAAGAGCGCAGTTGGGGCGAAATTCTTCAATCTTTGACCGACAGCGCAAAGGCGCAAGAGCTTGCCGGCGCCGTTGCGGAACGCGTTTACCGATCCGACGCCATAAAAAACGGTATCGAAACCGTCGCGACCGATGTCGGACGCCAACTGGGCCTCTCAATCGAATTCGCGACCCTGGACGCCGTAGAGCCAGCGATTGGCTGCCTCAAAGCCTTCCTCGGCCCCCGCTACGGGTCGACCGTCGCCGCGATTGTAACGGCCGATGCCGAGCGCGAGTTCGGGATCGATTCGAACACCGGCAAAGCCACCGTCTCGCCGGGCGCGGTGCTGTCGGACAAAAGCGGCAGCGTGACAGGCGCGGCCATTTTGCTCGTTCGCCGTCAGCTCGCCAACATGGCCGGACGGGTCGGCGCGCGCATCGCCGGCAGCGTGCTGAGCCGTCTCGTCTCCGTTGCAGCCGGCGGCGTCGGCGCGGTGCTGATCGCAAAGGACATCTGGGATTTGCGATCCGGCATCTTGCCCATCGTCGCGACCGAAATGAAGTCGGCCGCAACCAAGGACCTCGTCCGCGTCGAACTGGCCAAATCGATCGCCGAGCAGATCGGCGAACAGCTGAAAGACCTCAGTGCGAGGTCCGCCGGACGCATCGTCGAAATCTGGCAGGAGTTCCGCAGCGCGCACATCAAATCGCTGGAACTCGCCGATAAAGATCCAGCCTTCCGGAGCTTCCTCGACCGCACGGTAGCCCGTAATTTACCCCGCCTCGACGAGGTCGTCGGCCTGATCCTCGCGACAGGCGGCGGCGAACAAGCGGTGCTCAAGCGCCTCGCCGACGGCTCCCTTGATTCCGCCGTCAACAAACTCCCAGTTCATGCCATCACGATTGCCCGGGAAACCCGCTCCCTCGATCGCGGCATTGCGTGGGCGGCCGTTGCTGGTGACGCACTTCCCCGCGTAGTGGAACACGAGTTGCATCGCCGCTCCGATCCCGAGGCCTTCACCAAAGCCTCCCTGACGCGGCTCCTAGCGCTCGATGACAAACTCGCCATCGCTCGCCTGTCGGCACAAAAGCGCGACGTCCGCGACACGCTGTTCGAACTGGAACAGGCCAAGCTGACGTCGCTCGCCCGCGCCCTCGTCGAGGACGAACTGGCAGCGCTTGCCGGCTACCTGTCGTCTCTCGACACCAAATCGCGCACGCGGATCCTCGCTGCCGTTTCGGACGCACCGCTCAAGATGAAGGTCCTAGCAAGCGAACGTGTCCGCTCGGCCGTGTTGACGAGCCGCGATCAGGCGGCGGCCATGGAGATGATGCTGCGCAACGGCTCTGGCTCGGCCAATGAGATCGGCAACGATATCCGCCGCGTGGTCGATGGCGACATTGCACCGTGGCTGATCTGGGAGCGCCACCCGATGCTGGTCTCAGCGTCGATTCTTCCGCTGGCGATACTGCTGCTTCTGCTGTGGCGCATATTCGGCAGCGGCCCGAAACGCCGCCATCGCCGAAGTTCAGCTGTCAGGCAACGGTGACTTCAAAGTGACCCGCATCGTGAGTGCCATCGATTGCGGCGTCGCAGTCAATCCCGACGTGGTGCACGCCCAAATCGAAGGCGGGATCGGTTACGGCCTTGGCGCGGCCTTGCGCAACGAGATCACGATGGCCAAGGGCGGCGAGGTGGAACAAGCCAACTTCGACAGCTATCAGCCGTTGCGGATCTCGGACATGCCGAAAATCGAGTCCCACATCGTTCCGTCAGCCGCAGCACCTTCTGGTGTCGGCGAGCCAGGAACGCCGGTCGCCCTTCCAGCCGTCGCCAACGCGCTGATGAGCGCCACTGGCCAAAAGACGCTGATCCTGCCGATGTCGAAACAGTCTTACAAATCGTCGTAACGTCCCGGCCTCACATCGAAACAGAAGACGAAGGTGCGGGACCGCCGACAGACGGTCCCGCTAATTTATCAACGTCCGTAAACGCAGACCTCGGCTTGCCCTCGGAAGTTCGGCTTCGAGGCATAGGTCATATTGATCTGCCGGATGAGGCGTCCGCCCCCGCGCAGATCGATCCAACGTGTCTCGCCGCCAGCAGGAATGCTCGCGCGGACCTGCAAGTCGTCGTTCGCACCATTGCCGTAGACGACATCCAGATCACGCATGTCGATCGCGTTGCCCTTGACGGTGACTTTGATAGCGCGAAAGCGACCCTCGCTTCGGCCAACGGGAATCGTATCCCGATCGTTGATAAACCCAACCGATCGGCAGCCTAGGAGTTCGGCGGCCTGCGCCGCTGGAACCGTGGCAACAAAGCCAAGGCCTGCAGCAGCAACGGCGACTAGTTTGGCGAGACGCATCATATTCTCCTCGAAGGGCCAGTTCGGCAGCTGCTCGATGACAGCGTGCCGCAACTTACGACTATGGCCGCGCCGCGCAACGAGAGCGCGACACGGCCAATGCGAAACGCAGCGTTCTGGAAAATCCGTCGCTCGATGAAGGCAACGCGTCTGGCGCTGATCAGTCGGCGACTTGACGGCGCTTCGGGCGATCGCTGCCAAACGACTTACCAGCCGAACCGGCAGGCCGGGCACCACGATCACCACCTGGCTTGCCGCCACGCGGACGCTCAGAGAACTTCCCCGCCGGACGATCGCCGGGAGGACGGCTCGGGCGGTCGCCCGGTGGCCGACTCGGGCGGTCGCCGCGATCGGGACGGTCGCGGAAATCGCTGCGCGGACGATCCGAGAACGTGCGCTCGCCCTGCGGACGGGCGGGCCGGTCACCGGCCGGACGGCTGGGACGGTCACCCGGCGGCCGGCTCGGACGGTCGCCGCGATCGGGACGATCACGGAAATCGCTCCGTGGGCGATCCGAGAACGTGCGCTCACCCTGCGGACGGGCCGGCCGATCACCGGCTGGACGGCTGGGACGATCACCCGGCGGACGGCTTGGACGGTCGCCGCGATCGGGACGATCGCGGAAATCGCTGCGCGGCCGATCCGAGAACGTGCGCTCACCCTGTGCACGATCCGGACGGTCGCCCGGCGGACGGCTTGGACGGTCGCCGCGATCGGGACGATCGCGGAAATCGCTGCGCGGCCGATCCGAGAACGTGCGCTCGCCCTGTGCACGATCCGGACGGTCGCCCGGAGGGCGGCTCGGACGATCGCCGCGATCTGAGAACTTCCGCTCGCCCTGTGGACGATCTGGACGGTCGCCCGGTGGGCGGCTCGGACGGTCGCCACGGTCGGAGAATTTGCGCTCGCCCTGCGGACGATCTGGACGGTCACCTGCCGGACGACCCGGGCCTTCAGCACGAGCCGGACGGTCGCCACGATCAGCGAACTTGCGGTCGCCCTGCGGACGATCCCCCGGCGGACGGCTGGGGCGGTCGCCGAACGATCGGTCGCCACCCGAACGCCCCCCTGCAGGACGCCCACCTCGAGCATCGCGCCCACCAGACCGGCCGCGGCTCTCGTCGCGCGCCCCGGCAGCCGACGTCACCTTGGCAGCGGCCACGAGCGTGTTGTCGTTGCGCCGGTCTTGCGACGTGATCTGCTGACGCGTCAGCTTTTCGATGGACCGAAGCAGATCGCGCTCGTCGTTGTCGACCAGCGAGATGGCGCGCCCGCCTGCACCAGCGCGCGCTGTACGGCCGATACGATGGACGTAGGCTTCGGGCACCTCGGGCAACTCGAAGTTGACAACGTGCGAAACGCTGTCGACGTCGATGCCGCGTGCCGCGATGTCGGTCGCTACGAGAATGCGGAGCTTGCCGGCCTTGAACAGGTCCAACGTCTGCTCGCGCTGGCGTTGGCTCTTGTTGCCGTGGATCGCGGCAGCTTCCATCCCGCACTCGACGAGATAGCTCGACACCTTGTCGGCGCCGCGCTTGGTGCGCGTGAACACGATTGTCCGGGCCATCGCAGGATCAGCCAGCAGAACAGCGAGGAGCGAACGCTTCTTGGCGGTTTCGACGTAGATGATTTCCTGATCGACGCGCTCGGCCGTCGTGGCGGTCGGGGTCACCGAGATCTTGATCGGATCGCGCAGAATTTCACTGGCGAGCGTAGCGATTTCGCGCGGCATTGTTGCCGAGAAGAACAGCGTTTGGCGGCGCGCCGGCAGCTGAGCAACGACGCGACGGATAGGGACGACGAAGCCGAGGTCGAGCATCTGATCGGCCTCGTCGAGGACGAGGATACCGGTGCCAGAGAGATCGAGGTTCCGCTCGCCGACGTGGTCGAGCAGACGGCCCGGTGTCGCGACGACAATGTCGACACCGCGCATCAAGGCATTGCGCTGAGGACCATGGGCGACGCCACCATAGACGGTGGCAACCGAAAGGCCGAGGCCTTTGCCGTAGGTCTCGAAGCTGTCGGCGATTTGAGCAGCGAGTTCGCGCGTCGGCGAAAGGATCAGCGCGCGGCAGGTCCGGCGCTGAACTGGCGATTTATCGGCAGCAAGGCGCGTCAACATCGGCAATGCAAAGGCAGCGGTTTTGCCGGTGCCTGTCTGGGCAATGCCCATGATATCGCGGCCTTCGAGGATCGGCGGGATTGCTTGTCCCTGGATCGGCGTAGGCGCGGTGTAGCCCTGTTGCTCGAGGACCTTGAAGATCGGAGCGGCAAGAGCGAGGTCGGAAAACTTCATCGATTCGTGGCTTTCTGTTGCAGCCAAGCGGGGTCGCGCGGACAGAGTGCTCGCGCGAAGCCTAGCCATGTGCCGAGCGTGCAGCCAAAGGCGCCCAATCAGGGTCGCCGACATGCAGCCGTCTGCTGTGGATGAGGAGAGGAGGCAGTGGCCGGGACCGCAGAAGGTCCACGAAACTGGGCGTTTGTCGTCTCCAGCCCGAGTGGCTGGTGTGTAGCGCCGCACGCCGATCGCTCTCAGCGCTGCTTATGCTCACAGTGCACCTGCGAAGTCAAACGATACTAATCAGCCGCTGTCAGGTCCGGGCTACAGCCAACCAACGGGAGCCGATGCACAGCATGCATCGTCGCAATAAGTATAGGCATTGGATCGTGACGAACCGCATCTCCACAACGCATTCTTGCTCGCTGGTCGCGAGGCTGCGAATTACTGCTCCATCGGGAGTAACGAACCCGAATTGCGCTCGTAATTCACAGTACCATGCCGAAATGGAATTGCAGCGCGATAAGCAATAGCGGGCTGCCCAAGCCGGTCATAGGTTCAGTCTAGATATCCGAACAAAGGAAACTCTCCATGCGCTCGTCAATTCTGAACGTCACCCGTGCGATCATCGTCGTATCAGCTCTCGCCCTTGGCGCGGCTTCGGCCTCCGCTCAAGCGCAGTTCGACGCGAAGAAGTTCTTCGAGAAGCTGCAGGCCGACGGTGCCTCGATGCCTGCTGGCTTCGATGCCAAGAAGTTCTTCGACAAGCTGCAGGCCGATGGCGCATCGGACAAGAAGCCGCTCGATGCAAAGGCCTTCTTCGCCAAGCTTCAGGCCGATGGCGCCTCGATGCCAGCTGGCTTCGACGCTAAGAAGTTCTTCGAGAAGCTGCAGGCCGACGGCGCATCCGCAACGATGATGCCGCCAATGGTCGACCCAAAGAAGTAATATTTCGGCTGCGGGATCCGGATTTTAAAAGCAGCCGGGTCCCGCAATTCCGAAACAGACAACACAATGTCAATTGAGCAGGTTTGTAAGCCCCACTAACCTTTTCAATTTAGAAATAGCGCGTTTTTCGAATTGCATCAGCTTACAACAATGACGGAGACCGCCGCCATGACGACCATTCGCGCGACCCTGTTGGCCACGGTCGCAATCGCAGTTGCAGCTGGCATTACTACTCCGTTGCTCGCGCAATCCCGCAGCAAAGCGAATGATGACGCCCCGAAGCGGACGATGAGCAAACTGCAGGCGGCAACATCGCTTGCCCCGATGCTCGAGCGCGTGATGCCAGGTGTAGTCAGCATCTTGATCACTGGCGCGAAGGAACAGCCAATCACCGTAACTGCGGCCACCGACGTGGCTGGCGCAATGCTGGCGACCCCCGTCAAGGAACCGTTCCGTGCCGGCGGCTCAGGCGTGATCATCGACGCCGCCAAAGGAATAATTCTGACCAACGATCACGTGATCGCGAACGCCGATCGCATTGACGTGGCGCTGTCCGACGGCCGGGTCACAGAAGCAAAAGTACTCGGCACCGACCCCGCAACCGACATTGCCGTCATCCAGATCAAAGAAAAAGATCTGACGGTTGTACCGTTTGGCGACAGCGACGCACTGCGGATCGGCGACTTCATCGCAGCCGTTGGCAACCCTTTCGGCCTGGAAGGTAGCGCCTCGCAAGGCATCGTCAGCGCCAAGATGCGCACCGACATCGGCTACGAGATTTTCGAAGACTTCATACAAGTCGACGCCGCGGTAAATCCTGGCAACTCGGGTGGCGCTCTCGTCGATATCGACGGCCGGCTGGTTGGCATCAACACCGCGACGGGGGCTGCGAAATTACGCACGCAAGGCATCGCCTTTGCCGTGCCGATCAACATGGCGCGCCGCATCGCGGACGAACTCATCGCCAAAGGCACGTTTGAGCGTGGCAGTCTCGGGTTTTGGACCCAAGACCTCAATTTCACGATGGCAAAAGAAAAGAAGCTGCCGATCAACCGCGGGGCAGCCGTGTCGTCGGTCGTGCCGAACTCGCCAGCTGCGAAGGCCGGTCTCAAGCAAGGTGACGTCATTTTCGCGCTCGAAGGAACGCCGGTCCGTGGCCACAGCGATTATGTGTCGAGGATCGCGTCGACGCCACGAGGGCGATCGCTGAAGGTCTCACTGTATACCGACGGCAAGCCCAAAGACGTGACGTTGACGGTTTCTGATATCAAGGTTGAACCGATCGCTGAAACGCCACCAATGTCGCTCGGCTCGCTCAAGGGCCTCGTGTTGGGCACATCGCTGCCTGGCTTCAAAGAATTCGGACGTGTGCAAGGCGCGCGAGTACTTTCCGCCGAGGGCGCACTGGCCAAATCTGGATTGCTTGCAGACGACGTCGTGACGAAAGTCGACAGTGCGATGATCCGGACGCCACAGGACGTGTTCGACGCGGCCTCGACGAAGATGGCGCGCTACCGGCTGGAGGTCTACCGTGCTGGCAAAACGCTGTGGATTTACGTCGACGCGTCGTAAGGTTGCATGCGACCGGCGGCTGATCCCGGTTCAAAAAAGACAGCCGACGTCAGGATTTTAACGACTGCCAAAAAGTAAGGGCCGAAAAAGTCTAGGCCCCCAAGGATTACATTCCGCTATGTCTTGGTCCGCCCATCGCGGCAGCGATCGGAACAGTATTTCACGTCGTCCCAGACCCGCTCCCATTTTTTCCGCCATGTGAACGGGCGCTGGCAAGTCTCGCAGACCTTTTGCGGAAGGTTTGCCTTACTTGGCTTCTTGGGCGGCGGGCCCGAGCCACGCTTCATGATTGCCCGGTTCCGTCTTGATCCAGCAGGTCACGCACCCGTCGACACTTTGAAGGCGCGCGTCGCTGACACCAATTCGTGCGTGTTGCCGAGCTCGGTCATGGCGTGGCCAGCGTCGGGCACGATGCGCAGTTCGGCCTCTGGCCAAGCCTTGTGTAAAGCCCACGCATTCTCCAGCGGCGTTACGACATCGTAGCGGCCATGCACGATGACGCCGGGAATTTGCGCAAGACGGCGCGCGTCCCGCAATAGCTGATCATCACATTCAAGAAATCCGCCATTGACGAAATAATGGCACTCGATGCGGGCGAACGCGATCGCATAATGGTCGGCACCAAATGAGCGGATGCGGTCGGCGTCTTGACGCATGGCGAGCGTGGAACCTTCCCACATGCTCCACGCCTTGGCTGCGGCTAGCTGCACGGTTTTATCTGGCCCCGTCAGACGACGGTAGTAGGCCGCGACCATGTCCGCGCGCTCGTCGGGCGGAATAATCCGCTGATACGCTTCGAACGCGTCTGGAAAAATCGCACTGCAGCCGCGCTGATAGAACCATTCGATCTCCTGGCGGCGCAACAGGAAAATGCCGCGCAAGATAAGCCCCGTAACGCGCTCGGGATGGGTCTCGGCATAGGCCAGCGCAAGCGTCGAACCCCACGAGCCACCAAACAGCTGCCACCGGTCGATGCCAAGATGCTGTCGCAACAACTCCATGTCGGCAACGAGGTGCCACGTCGTGTTGTGCTCGAGGTTGGCGTAGGGCGTGGAGCGGCCGCACCCGCGCTGGTCGAACAGAATAATGCGATAATGGGCAGGATCGTGAAATCGCCGCATGGTCGGATTGGCGCCGCCGCCAGGGCCGCCGTGGATCACGACAACCGGCTGCCCTCGCGGATTGCCGCACTCCTCGAAATACATCGTGTGGCCGTCGCCGACATCCAACCGGCCGGATGTGTACGGCTCAATTGGCGGATATAGCGCAAGACGAGGTGAGCCATCGGCGGCCTGCGGGGAACGATTATTTGCGGCTAAAGCTGCTGGCTGGGCTTTGTTGACGCTGTCGGGTTCGGGCATATGCTCAATTGACCACGCTACTCTGGTTTCAACCGGCGGACCGCTTACGGGTTTTAAGCCTCAGCAGTCTCATTTCGCGGTCGTATAATATTTCGCCACCCGGCACCCGGATGTCGCGCACGAATTCCAAGATGTGACGACTTGGCGCCGGCGTCATCAAGCTTGTTGCGAGCGTGGCGACAAGCGATGCGGGAATACCAAACATTCCGGCCAATGCCGGATCGATCTTCAAGATGTCCGACGCACCGGAAACAATCGCCAGTAGTGCAACGCTGAATCCGGTGACGACACCAGCCATTGCCCCATATCCATTGATCCGCTTCCACCAAATCGACAGCACCAGCACCGGGAATAACGTCGACCCGGTTAGCGCCAGCGACCACAAGAGTACCGCGAGCGGATCGGCCTCGACGGTCATAGCCACGACGACCGATCCAGCCAGCGCGGCAACAAGTGCCGTCCGCGATGCGGCGATGCGGACTTTATCGGACGGTGGCTCCTTTCGCGCGCCATGCCAGAGATCTTCCGATAACGTCGCGGCTAACGCCATTGCTGCGCTTGCAGTTCCGCAAAGACAGGCCGCCACGGCGCCGGTAGCGACCAACGCGGCAAAAACGGGCGTCAAACCGCCGGCCATCGGCAAGGCGATCAGCACCGCGTCGCGCGACAGCAGGATGCCCGACAGGTTGACCCGTCCGGCCTCGGCGCCGCCAGTACCGGTAACGATTTCAGCCAATCCGAGCGATGCAAGTGTTCGGATCCATTCCGGAATTTGGCCGGTTGCGATGTCCGTGACCAAAATGGCACGCATGAAGATGGCAGCCGACGCCATCGTCAGCATGACCAGGCCAAACACCAATGTCGCCCAACCCAGCGACTTGCGGGCCTGATAAACGCCGGGCGCCGACGCAATGCGCGGCAAAAGCCACGGCGCGACAGCGATACCCATCATCATCGTCAGCATGACCGTGACAAACCCGTGCGGCCCTATCGCACCGAATGGCGCCGCATATCGCTTGCCGAGTGCCGTCAAAGCATCGCCGGGCATGCCGAACGCCAAACCCGGCGCGATCACGATCGGCAGCTGGGCAGCTTCAATCCGCGAAAACGAACGCAACAACGGACCCTGGCTCAACTGCGGAAGTGGCAAGTTCGTCAGCCAGATGCCGATAATCGTGACCGGGATGAGCAGCGCCACGATCACCAGGATCGCCTTGGCCACACCCGACCACGCGACGGCACGAAATCCGCCTGCGAGAATTGTCGTGGCCACGACAAGTCCTGCCATCAGCAAGTTGGTGAAAGTTGTAGCTCCGGTGAGAAAACCGCCGGCGAACGCCGCCATCTTGAGTTCGGCGACAAGAAACATCGCAACAGGAACACAAATGAGCCCGGCACTGATGACCCGCAGCGCGGGGCTTTCAAAACGCGCGCCGAGATACGACGGGATCGTATAGGCGCCAAATTTACGCAGAAACGGCGCCAATAGAACGCCCATCACGACGAACCCGGCGAGCCCGCCGATCGCGAGGCACAGCGCATCGAAGCCGATCAGAAAGAACGCACCGGTGATCGCCAACAGTCCGGTCCCGCCGAACGCCGAAATGGCAAAGGTCAAGCCGCCGTAGACTGCGGGCACACGCCGACCGGCTGCGAAAAATTCGCTCGCTTGGCTGGTTCGCGTGGCCAAGCCGATAGCAACGATAAGCGCCAACGGTGCAGTCAAGATCAGCAAACGCACGTGCGCTGCTGCCGTGCCAAGTTGCTCGGCGATCAATGATAATACGATGGTAGCGACGCACGCGCTGGCAAAGATGGCGAAGTACGGACCGAGCCTTGGATTGACGAGACGGCGAACGGGCATGGGTGTCATTGCGGGCCTCCCGTCGTCATGTGGATCGGTATTCAGGTAGCCTCAAATTGAGGCCCCCGCATCAGGTCGCCTCAAATGCCAGGCCAAACCCTCGTCAGGTGTCCTCGTGCGCGCCGTGCCAATGGTCGATCGCGTCCTGCCGGTTGACGAAGCTTGCGACGGTGATGACGGCAATGAGGACAAGCCCGTGGGCTGCTAGAAAATAGCCGAGCGGGAAGCCCAGAAACCGGTTGGAGTTCAGCCGCTCGGCATACAGCGGGAGCACGATGACCACGGCCAGAAACGGCACCAAGCTGGCCATCATCTGCCATTTGGTATCCCGCCAGTAGGGTTTGCGTTCTTTCCGCTCGATCATTGATCATCCTTACGCATGCCACGTTGTCACAAATCTGATGTTGGTCTAAAGTTGCACGCTGGCGGGAGAATTTTGGCGGGGCAACCGTCTGCCGCGCGCAAGGTATTCCGCCGGGAGGAGCGCACGTGAAATTGATCATCGTCGACGACCACCCGCTGTTCCGCGGCGCGCTCAGCCAAGCGCTGAATGCCAGCGTTCGTGGAGCGATTATACACGAAGCACAGTCGTTGGACGAATTGACGTCGCTGCTCTCGGTTGACGACGATGTCGACTTGGTGCTGCTAGACTTGGCCATGCCTGGCGTGCTCGGACTATCGGGTCTGTTGTTCATCCGGGCACAATACCCCTCCATACCTGTGGTCATCGTATCCGCGACCGAAGACCGGAACACTATCCGTCGTTGCGTCGATTATGGGGCGGCCGGATTCGTGCCGAAGTCTCAGCCCGTCGAAAATATCCGTGCAGCCGTCCAATCGGTTCTGGCCGGACGGATATGGTTACCAGCCGACATTGACATCAGCGGCGCAAAGAGCGGCGAAAACGAAAACGTCTTGTCGAGAATTGCATCGCTGACCCCGCAGCAACTGCGGGTTCTGATAATGCTTGCTGAGGGTTTGCCCAATAAGCTGATCGCCTACAAGCTCGGCGTGTCAGAGGCGACGATCAAGGCGCACGTCTCGCAAATCCTGACGAAGCTCGGGGTGGACAGCCGCACACAAGCTGTGATCGCGATCAACAAGCTGGACGGCGCCGAAGGCCGTCCCGCAATGCTGATGCCCGACAGTGGGGCGGTGTAGACGACGGAGCATCACGCTCGGTTCACATCGGGCTGCCAAGCACCAACGTCCAGAACGACTTGAATTCGCTTTTCGGTTCTTGGACCAGCGCAATGCCCATGTGATCGGCATCGGCCAACAACAAGTTCTTGTTATGGCCCGGACTTTCCTTCCAGCCCTTCATCACCTCGCCGAAATCGATCTGCCCGGTCCCGACGTTTTCAGCTGCGATACGCGCCTTGAAACCAGCGCGCTTGACGCGGTCCCAAGGGTTCGAGCCGTCCGAACCGTAGTGCGAAATGCGATCCCACTTGGCGAGATCGCGCGAATGAGCTTTGGCGGCGGCTGTCAATTCGGCAGACAGTTTCAGCGGCTTCAGACCGTGTTCGGCCCGGTACTGATTGACGATGTCCCGGGCAAAGCTCGGATCGAGCGCCGTTCGCGAATAGTCACGGTCCGACAGCGACCCGGCTGGTGCCCTTTCGAACGTGCCCTTGGGCGCTTTGTCAGCTTCAAGGCTGGCAAGCTTGACGTTGGTGTTGGATTTGGCCGCGACAGACGGGGCTAACGGCGAGCCGCCGAGGTTCGGCCCACGCGGGACACTCGTGTCGGCACCGAGCGCAACATCGGGTTTTTTGTACGAACGGGAGGCGGGGGGACCGTCGGCAAAACCAGACGACAGCGGCATAGATCCAGCTGCGCAGCCACCAACGACGGCGGCCAATCCGACGCAAAACGCGACACGGTACATTCGCTCTCACTCCTCCAAACGCGCGGTTACAAACTCGCTCGAACCATGGCCGATGACACCTAAACAGAGCGTTAAAGATTCACGCAGAAAAGGTGTTTCAATAGTTTCTAAACGATCCCTAACCCTGACCGACATGGCGCTTGGACGATGTCGCCAGTTTGTTGCGATTCCGGCGAAACGTCGGCGGACCGCTTGGAATAAGCCCCGTGATCGGGCACGCTTTCCCACATCGTGATTCGCGTGCGCCTCATTATTCTGCAAAAAAATCAGGAGCGCGACATGGCCGTGGTTAGCCGCGCAACACAACCTGCCGGTGACGCAGAGGGTCGATCCCGGCGCGAGGCAGCGGGGATCGGCGCGCTGATTCTGCTACGGCTATCGGCTGGCGACGCGACGCGAGCGGACCTGCAGCGCGACCTCAAGGCCTACCAACCAAGCGGCGCGGCGCAGGCCAGAGCCGTGATTGAGCGCGAAGTCGAGCAGCTCGTCTCGACTGGTCTCGCCAGCCGCACGGGCAGCCGAATCACCTCAAGTGAGCTTGGCCAAGCCGCAGTCGCCAAGCTCCTGCGTGGCGCGACCGCATGCGGCCCTTGGATCGCGTTACGCGATGGGCCGTTGACGTTGCTGGCGCTCGGCGCCGACCCGGCCGACGGCAAACTCGCCAAGTCGCTTCAATCGGCGGACGCGTTGCGAGCGATGGTTGTCCAGTCTGCGTTCGGGCTCGATATGGATCGGGCGCTTACACTCGGCAAACTCCGGACAGTGTTGGCGCTACGGGCCCTCGAACGGGCGTTCGGCGGCCAGATCAAAACCGCGCTCGGAACGGGCGTCGGCCTCGCGCCTAAGCCAAGCCGGTTGCTCGCCGCGCAATTGACCCGCAAGCCGAAGGACTATGGCTCCGATGGCAAACTCGTCGCGGCCCTTGCCGTCGAGCACCTCGGAACCGCAAACGCCGACCCCGATACGTTGCGGACACACCTAATCAGGCGGTGGGCCGAGCAGGTGCAGCTACCCGCCGGGGCGATATCGAACGCCGCAACGGCGGCGAGGAGTGGAGCCGAGGCATCGGCAATGCCCTCGCTCGACCACCTAGCGCCTGCAGCCATTGTTCAAGCGCCGCCCGCCAATGATCGGGGACCGGCCGCCGAAGCCCCAGCACTTCCCGCACGGCCAGATCTTCCAGGTTTTGTGCGCGCTGTGTCGTGGGCTGCCGCCAAGCGTGCCGACGGTTGGCCCGGCAACCGCAAAGCCTTCATCTGCCACGTGTTCGACGAAGTACGGGCCGCCCATGCCGGATGGGGACTATCCGAAATCGAGTTCAAAGGCATGTTGGCAGAAGCCCACCGCATCGGCGGCATAACGCTGGCCAACGCTGACCTTAAGGACAAGCGGTTCATCCAAGAGTTTGAGAAATCGGCGATTCAGTACAAGAACACTGTCTGGCATTTCGTGCGTGTCGAAGAGCCCTGACGCGCCCGATGGTTAAAGTTTTAGCTACGACAGCAACTCCGCGTTCGGCAGTTCATGGTTACTGCAGCCTCAGTTCGACGTGCGTGATCTGAACGGCAGGCGGCCGACACGGCCGGGGAGCGATGATTTGACTCCGACGAACGCGGCATATCCAGCAACCCATCCCACCGTTCATGCCTCTGGCGCGGGCGACGATCTCGCCCAGGCGTTCGAGGACTCGATCACCTGGGAAGACGATATCTGGCGGGCCGATCCGGTCGACGTGCCAACGGTGCATGCCAAAGCACGCCGAAAATTTTCCGAGTTGCTGGCAGCGATAACCGACACAAGCGGCCGCAGCCCGCCTCAACAAGCGCGCATCCTGCTGTTCCACGGCCAGTCGGGCGCCGGCAAAACGCATCTCGTGCGTGCTTTGCGCACCGCAGCGCACCGCCAGGGCCGGGCATATTTCGGTTACGCGCAAATGACGCCCGACGTCGGCACGTATGCCGACTACTATCTTCGCCGCCTCGTCCACTCGCTGGAGAAACCCTACGATCCCGACGACGCGGCAAGCTTGACCGGCCTTCAGCGACTGACCAACGCGTTGGTCGGCGATATCGACACGCTCGAGCCCGATGACCTCAAAACGCTGCGCGAAGACGCGCTGAAGGCAGACCATCTCGCTCGCCTTGTACTCAAGATGGCCGATGATATCGTCGCCTCGACGCGTTTTGCTGGCCAGGAACTCGACATCAACATCGTGCGCGCGCTGCTCTATCTGCAGCGAGCCGATCCGCGCGTCGACCAGCGCATCCGCCAGTATTTGCACGGCCGTCAACTGACGCCGCTGGCGCTTGAGGCGGTGGCAGCCCTCGATCCAAATACCGGCGAGGATCGCGCTTTTGAAATCATCGCGTCTCTTGGTCAATTGATGTGGACGGCAGACGGGGCGAGCCTCGTGTTCGCCATCGACCAGGTCGAGGACCTGCGGTTTTTCGACAACGCCGAAGAGCGGTTCCAGCGCGCGATCCGCGACCTCATTCAGATTGCCAACCGCGTGCCGACGTCGATCGTTCTGATCTCGGTTCTGGAAGATTTCTACGGTCAAGTTCGCGGTGTCCTCGCGCAGTCCTATATCGACCGCATCGAGAAGGCGGGCCCGGTCGGTCTGCTCGAAAGCCGCACGGCTGACGAGGCGCGCCAGATCATCGGCAAGCGCCTGGAGCATCAGGCGCAAATCAGCGCCGGTGGGGCCTCATATGCCGATCCGAGCGCGTTCTTCGCACCGCAGTTTTTCGAGGAGTTCGGTGGACTTTCGACGCGGCGATTGCTCGAACACGCGCAAAGCCGGTTACGCACCAAAGCCGGCGAGAGCAACGAAAATGCCGGCGAGCCGGTGCCCGGCGCGTCCGATGGCGAGGCGCCGTCGTGGATGAGCATGCTCGGAAATACACTGGCCTCGGCGCTCGGGTTCCCTGAATCGCCGCCAGGAGCCGAAGATGCGCCAGCGGTAGACTACCGCGACGCATGGGAACGCTTCGTCGCCCAGTCCGAAGCTGAAATTCCCAATAATGACGGCGATCTGCTGGACGTCCTGGCCGCAGCGTTGACGCTCGCCCGTTTGGAATGGGGCGAAACGATCAGCATCTCGATCGCACGCGTCGAACTCGGAGATCAGTTTCCAGCGTTCGATGTCAACGTCGCCCACCGCAGCGGTATCGCCAGCGAAGCGCGCGTGTTCCTTTGCAACCGCCCGACGCAGGGCGGGGGGCTCAAACGCCAGCTCGACCGCGTCCTACAATCGATGGGCGGTCGCAGTTCGATCATGCTCCGGGCGTCCGAATTCCCGCCGCAGTCGAAAAACCAGACCGGCCAAGCCCTCGCCAAGTTCAAATCGTCCGGCGGCCGCGCGATCAACATCAACATAGCCGAGTGGGAGCGGATGATGATGGTCCGCGAGTTCCACGATCAGAACCGGCTGTCGCGCGGGTTCGTCCAGTGGTTCGAAAGCGCCAAGCTCCTGTCGGGGCTGCCCGCCATCGGCCGAATTCTGCGGCTTGACGCATTGCTGCGGCCGCCGCCGCTGCCAACCAATACGTTGCCCGGCAACGCGCTCCCCGTCACATCGCGGACCGGCGAACATACCCGCTTGCGAGATAGCCTGACCGGTGACGATCTTGCTGCGATCGGATCGGCGATTGCCGCGTTCGAGCCCGGCGACGAGGGCGCTGTCCCGGTCGCGCCAGCCGCCAACGACGATGAGTTGCCGATCTCGGTTCTCCTCGACGAACACGCGGTCGACGGCACGAGCATTCTCGCAGGCCGGGATTTGCGGAACGCCAACAAACCCGTGACGCTCAACATGAGCGTGATGAAGCGCCATGCCGCCGTGCTTGGCGGATCGGGGTCGGGCAAAACCACGCTCGCGCTATCGATCATCGAGCAATTGCTGCTGAAGGGGATCCCGGCGATCCTGATCGACCGCAAGGGCGATCTTGCCAGCTACGCCAACCCCGACGTCTGGCGCGCAACCGATAACGAACTCAACGAGCGCCGCGGAGAGCGCGAAAAGCTCGCCGACTCGATCGACGTCGCGGTCTACACGCCCGGACGAGCGACGGGACGGCCGATCTCGATCACGCTGCTTCCGCGCGGGACCAACGAACTCCCCGACCACGAGCAGCAGTTGCTTGCCAACCTGTCCGCCGCAGCTATCGGCGACATGTTGCACCTGAAAAACTCGGCAACCCACCAGAAGCTGTCGGGCACGCTATCGGTGGCCTTGCGCATTCTCGGCATGCGATCGAGGGCGGAGGTGACGCTCGCCGACCTTATCGACCTCTTGGAAAACGAGGACGCCGACCTCACCGACCTCACCCAGCGAATGGACCCGTCGGGCCGGTTCCGCCGCGATCTGGTTGCCCAGCTCGACAGTTTGCGCCTGCGCAACGCTTCGCTGTTCGCAGCCGGCGGCGAGAGCATGTCGATGGAAAGCCTGCTCGGCATCGGCGCCCACGCCCGGCCAGGACGCACGCGGCTGTCGATCGTCTACACCGGCTTCCTCGGCGACAACGAGAACATCCTGTTCTGGGTCTCGCAGTTCCTGTCCGAAGCCCTGCGGTTCTGCCAGCGCAATCCCAACGATGAGCTGCAGGCCGTGATGATGCTCGACGAGGCGGATCTCTATATTCCCGCCAACGCCAAGCCCGCGACGGCCGAACCGTTGCAGAGCTTGCTCAAGCGCGCGCGGTCGGCAGGTCTCGGCATCATGCTGGCAACGCAGTCGCCGGGCGATCTCGATTATCGCTCTCGCGACCAGATCACCAACTGGTTTATCGGGCGCGTACGCGAGGATACCGCGCTGAAGAAACTGCGGGCTGCGTTCCAGTCCGAGTCGGGCCTCGACCCCGCCGCCGTGCTGCCGCACCAGACTGTCGGCGAATTCCATCTGATCCAGGAAGGGCTCGTCCGTTCGATCAAAGCCCACCGGTCGATGATCAACGCCGAGCAAGTGCCCTTCGACAGGATCGAGCAGCTTGCGTTCGAGACCAAAGGACAGGACGAGCGTCAGCTGAAGTTGTTCGATATCCGGTGACGGCACACGCCCGAACTTGAATGTGACATTTTTGCGACGCGAGGATACTGAACGAATCGCCGCTTTACAAACCAACGCGTTATCCACAGGGCTATTTTGGTTAATTTTGCTTCGCTGCGTATCCAGTTTTATAAAAAAAGAGCGTTATTAATGAAAGGCATGATAGGATTCGTTACTCCGTCGGCTTACATGTCGGCCGACGCGGTGTTCGCAATTGCGAAGCCATTTCGCTAGTTTTTCAAATTCGGCACGTGTCAACTTTTATATTTGGCTGTATGTTGGGACCGGAAGCATTGTTTGGCGTTTGTGTTGTCTTCTGGCGTGGTTGCGGATGGGCGTTCGCGACCGAGCTGAGTATTTTCCGCCGCAGGGTTGCGTGTTATGTTGGCTGCGAAGTCGATCGGGTTGTTGTTTGCCTTGTCAATGCTGGGTCCCGCCATCGGTATGGCGCTGTTCGTCCTGATGCATGGGATCTAAGCGTCTGGATCCGTTTCCGCCGCACGCCGCGAACGTATCGTCCACGCTGCTCGTACTTGACGCCGGCGGGATCGCAGGCGCAAACCATGCGCCCGAGCGCTAGATGTAGCGCTGAAAACACGTGAGCACTGTCGCTTCAGTGCCTAGTGTGAGCCAAGGCGCAACCGTGACGGAAGACCCACGACTGGATAGCGGTGTGCAGCTTGATAATCGTCAAGTCGTCCAGCATCAGCCGCAGCGACTACAAGACGATTGCTTCCGCACCGGTCAGGCGCGGCTTCGCCACGACGAAGCGATCTCAATTCTCATGATGCGCAGCGCTCCGGTCACCGGCCACGAACAGGTCGAACTTGCGACGTGCGCAGACCGGGTTCTCGCCGCTTCGATCACCGCTGCCCGCGCCGTTCCCGCTCACACCAACGCCGCCGTTGACGGCTATGCTTTTGCCGCGACATCCAGCACCCGCGCGAACGGAGCGCATTTGGCCGTTGTTGGCCGCGCAGCTGCCGGCCACCCCTCCGCTGCAGCGTGCGCCCCACAAACCGCAGTGCGGATATTCACCGGCGCCACGATGCCCGATGGAGCCGATACGGTCGTTATGCAGGAAGACGTCATGCTGCACGGCCCCGCGGCCGGAAGCGTATCCAGTGAAATTGCGACAGAGCTTCCCGTCATCAAGCCTCCCGTCGTCGAGATCCCCGCTGGATTGAAACCGGGCTCCAACGTTCGCAAGGCCGGCGAAGACGTCGCCGCCGGGACAATAATGTTCGCGCAAGGGCACGTCCTGCGGCCACAGGATTTGGCAGCGCTGGCATCGATCGGTCTCGCGCAAGTCCCGTGCTTTGCGCGTGTGCGCATTGCGATCGTGTCGACCGGCGACGAGGTCATTGCCCCGGGCCATTCGGAGTTACGGCCGGGACAGGTCTATGACGCCAATGCGCCGATGCTAGCCGCCTTGTGCCGCAATGCCGGGGCGGACGTGGAGATGCTCGGCATTTGGCCTGACCGGCTCGGGGTTGTGACGGAGCGGCTACGCGAAGCCGCGTCGAACTTCGACGTGATCTTGACGTCTGGCGGGGCGAGCCTTGGCGAAGAGGATCACATGGCGGCAGCACTCTCTGCCATCGGCCGCCGCCATATGTGGCAGCTCGCAATCAAACCGGGCCGGCCGATGATGTTCGGTCAAATCACCAGTCCAAGAAATGGAGCGATGGGCGGCGGGCAAGTCGCCGACCCGACGCTCGCCCAAGCCTCGGCCACGCTGCGTGATACCGTCATCGTCGGACTACCGGGAAATCCGGTCGCGGTGTTCGTCTGCTTCCTCATGTACGTCATGCCACTTATCCGGGCACTGGGTGGGGCAAGGTGGCGAGAGCCGCGCCGGTTTCTATTGCCCGCAGCGTTCGCGTTCTCCGGCCGAAAAACAGGTCGCCGCGAATTCTGGCGCGGCACGATCGTCGAGCGGGACGGTCGCATGGCCGTCGACAAATTTGCTCGCGACGGATCGGGATTGATCTCAGGATTGACGGCAGCCGACGGGTTGATCGACATCGCCGAAGATCATGGCGATGTGGCAGTCGGCGATCTCGTGCCCGTCATCCCGCTCAGCGAGTTCGGCATCCAGTCTTAGGTTTCATGTGCGCTTGGTGACGTCCAACCCTACCAGGCAACGTAGAGTACGAGTTCGGCGCCGCGCACTGTCGGCGCATCCCTCCTGACGATCTGGCCTTCGAGCACCCCGATCGGGTGAACCTTGTATATTTCCGACAGCAGTCGCTTCAAAAATTCGCCGCGCATGTTCGGCAATTCGGCATTGGTAAGCGTCCCCGGCACATCCAGCCTAGCGACGTTGCCGAGGTATTTGCCACCGCCGATACTCGGCAGATAACTCAGCGTCCGGTACTCGTGGCCGAGTTCCGGTGCCCCTTTGAACGCGTTGGTGTCGGCATTGCTGCGGACGTAAAGCTCGAACTTCACCCGCCCGCTGAGCTGGCGCAGCACATCCACCTCGAAAGCTTGAAACGCTTGCGTATAAAGCGGGCCGACGGTCTGGAACGTGTAACGGCCGCTGTCGAAGCTGAACCGATTGGCGGTCTTGGGGTTCTTCAACTCGATCACGTAATACGAGCCAGGGCGGCCCGAGATGATCTCGGTGTCGTCAGCCGACATCACCTGATAGGCCGGCGCCGCCATTTTGGCATCGAGCGATTTTCGTAACGCCTCGGTCGTCTCGGTTATGGCGTTGCCAGCTTGCTCGGCGAGCTTCGACACCGATCGAGACGCTGGACCGGAGGGAGGGGTGGGAACCGCCGGATCGACAATGACGCCGGTCGTGCCACTATCGCGATTGGCGCGCGGATCGAGCATAGCGAGTGTCGCTTCGACGGCATCGCCCGGCTGACGGACGCGCAGCGATTTCAGCGCGCGCAACTCGCTGATGATGGTCTCGAAACCAGCAGCACCCTCGACAACGGCGGTCACAGGGATCGCACCAGCCTCGGTGTCGAGCGTAATTCCGCTTTTTGGCCCGAGCACGATTCCTTTGATCGTCTCGATCTCGTCGGCGATACGGATCAACCGTTCGCGGTGGAGTTTATTGAAAAACGCCGACGTCTTCGACAATGCTTCGTTATCGCGGGTACGTTGTTGGAGTTCGACGGCGAATACATCGCGTTCGGCGCGCAACTGCTGGACTTCGCCGGCATACGTGGTGTCATCGACACCACCATTGGTGATTTTGAGCGCTGGATAGATGGTCAACCCCGATATGGCGCCAAGGCCGACCCCGAGAGCCATCAAAAACACGCCTCGGCGCGGGGCTCCCCGGTACATGTAGCTGACCGCAGCCAAGAGGAGGATGAGCGCGATAAGCGTCAGAAAGCCGATCGTTGCCAGCGTCACCATGCAAAGGATCCTGATCTCGAACAGTCAATCAAGGAGATGATTGCGGACGAATTTCACTCCCCGATTCGGGCTATGTGATTCGAGGTGCCACCCCAACTCAAATAGTGACTGAACTGTGCTCATTTTACTTATGATTGAGTTGAGCGATTTAAATTCAACCTGAGATTGATTTAAAGCAATTCTCGGGTGACGTTTTCGAATTGCGCCAATCTGCGCAAATACGGGCGACCTTGCCCGATCTCGCCCTTCGCCAGCCGCGTTTCCGTCCCCGACCCGCCATAAATCCAATTTACGTCGGACTTGCGCTGATCGGCGCCACACCGCGCAAGGACCATGCTCACTGTTCTCAAGTTTTTGGTCCGTTTGAGCGAGCTGTTGCTTCTCGTTCCTATCCGGCTTGTGCGCTTCGCGGTCGAGTGGCTCGCTTTCAACCCGCGGCTCGGGCCCTTGCGGTATGTCGTGATCGCCGGGCTCGCTTACGTCGCGTTTGCCTTACTGCTGGTCTACATACTGGCTCCGCTGCGCGGGATCACCGGGCAGTACACCATGGGCGACCAGATCCGATACGATGCGGAACGGTGGGTCGCGACGGCGATTTACGACCGTAGCGGAAATTTTGTCGGCACATTCGAGCCGCGCCACGATAGTCGGCGAGACGTGAACTATACCGACGCCGTCATCACGGTCGGTGATCACACGGCTAATCCGGACCACAAATCCATCCCGGTGCGGGCGATCCCCGACGCCTATTGGCAGTGCCTCAAGTTTCACGAAGATCGCTACCTCGGCACGGCTCTCAATCCGTACGGCATCGATCTGGTCGGGGTCCTCAAGATTCCATACTCGAGCATGGTCCGGTCGATCCAAGCGCAGCGGCCAGTGCTGGGTGTCGGCGGCTCGACACTGCCGATGCAGTTCGCCCGCGTGATCTATAAAACGCCACCGTCGGCGTCCGAGAGCGGCCTCGTCAAACTGCGGCGCAAGCTGCAGGAATGGTGGCTGGCGCCCGTAATCTACCAGACGTTGACAGCGGGCGGCGATGATACCCCACTGAAGCAATGGGCCGCCAACCACATTTGGCTGGCGCAACGGACCGGCGGGGCACCCCTCCACGGCGTCGAGATGACGGCGCGCGTCGTGTTCGGCAAAGAGGCCGCCGAGCTGACAACCGCCGAACAGTATGTTTTGGCATCCGCAGTCAACAAGCCGATCATTCTGCTTCCCGGCAACGACAAGCTGAACGAGGTGCGGCTCGACCGCTGGCGCTACATCACCGAGGTGCGGGCACGAACCTGCGCGGAGCGGCTGATCGGTAACGAGGCTGAGCAAAAGAAAGTCGTGTTCGACCTCGTGACCATGGCCGGCGGACCGCCCGATCCGAAGGTCAAACGCAAGTTGCAGGCGACGCTCGAAACCTACGCACCGGCGCTCGCCAAGCGGGCAACCGCTAACCCGATGATCCGGGCAGCAGCGCTGATGCCAACCGAACGCTTCGGCCTCCGTGAGGAGATGAAGCAGCGCTACGGCTTCGCTTGGCGCGACCACGTGCGCGGGGTGCGATCAACGCTCGACGTCGCCGAGAACCTCGCGTTTCGCGGGCGCGTCCGTGCAAAGCTCGGCGAACTCGACCGCGATCTAGCCGCCAAGATCCACGCCGGTTACACGCTCGACCCAGCCAAGATGGCAACCGGCAACACGGCAACCGGCCTCAAGACGCCGAACGTCATCGTCGTCGCGGCCAACGCCAATGGCGAAATCGTCCGCTATTACGACGGTGGGGAAACCGCATCCTATTTCGGCTCCCCGGTGGCGCGAGACGCCGACACGGGAATTTATGTTGCCAGCCGGGAGAGCCGGATGGTGGCGTCCGTCGGTAAAATCTTGGCCGCCGTCGCGATTGCCAACGACGGACGCGACGAGGCCGGAACGCTGTATGCCGATAGCGAAGCGCCATCGGGCGGAGGGGTTGGTCTCGATGGCTGCAGGCGCGGCAACCAGCCGGGCCAGCGCAAAGCCATCGTCGCCTTTGCCTGCTCGCTCAATGCGCCATTGCTGTCGCGCGCGTCGGCTCTCGGCCAAGGCCGTATGCGTCACCTGATCGACCGGTTTGGCTTTCAAATGCCGCCGCGCGATGCCGCTGGCGAGGGCACGCCGCCATCGACAGCCGTCGTGCTCGGCCAGATTGCCGGGTCGCCACGGCGCGTCCATCAGATGTCCGGTGTGGTGTTGTCGAGCCTCATCGGCCACGGTGGCAAGCCCGTGCGTCAACCCTCGCTGATCAAGGCATTTGACTACACCACGCGTCCAGATGCCCATCCTGGCGCAACCGCTGCGGCCCCAACCCCCGCAGGCGACATCATCCCCAATGCGATGATCAAACCGCAAGCGCGCGGGCTACTCAAATCGCTGCTCCAAGCACCGCTCTGCCACACCAGCGGTGGCCAACCCGCCGGGACGTTAAAATCTATTTCGCACTGGTGCGCGGCGCGTCGGCCGGGCGTCCGGCTACATTTCGCCAAGACTGGCACCAAGCCGACGCTTGATGCCTCTCAGACGGTTGACACCTGGATCACGGGCGGGGTGCAATTCGCCAACGGTGCCGCCTACAGCTACGTCGTGCTGGCCGGAACCGGCTCTGGCAACGAGCCATGGGCGACCAACATCAACGCGGCACAGGTGACGCCATTGGTCGATCTGTTGTTGGCCGATCTCGAAGCGCACGCGAGAAACAATCCGGCGATTTACCTGCTGCCCCCAAAACCCAAACTAGCGCCCGTCGTCGCCGATGCGGGGCAGATGGAGAGCGGCGCGTCGGTCGGGGCAAAATCGAAAGGCTTTCGCCCCTTGTCGGCAGCAGAGCGTGAAAGTGCGTTCGGGTCGAATTGAGCTGGAAAGCCGCCGCTCTATCCCGCTTTGCCGGGTTGGCCTGAAGCCCTCCGTCGTATTCATCGCGGATACATGTCTGGCGGCACAGGGTCGCGAACCACGCGGGTTTTCGCCATAATGGCGCGGCAACGCTACGGCTCGCACCCGATGCTGTAATCCAAATGCCGATTACCAAGCCAAATACCCGGCCAAACAGGACAATGACGATGAAGAAATTCGACGTTGGCCGGTTCGGCGACCTGAGCCGATTGACCGCCGCCGCGCTGCTCGGCGTCGCGATGACCACCGTAGCGCTACCGACGGCAGCATTCGCGCAGAGGTATGGTGACGAGGCTCAGCGCGGGCCGCCGCCGTCAGAAGATGATCTGGACGACGGCGCGTCTGACCTCGGCCCGCCGGAGGGGGCTCGAGACAACGCGTATGATGGCCCACCGAGTGGGCTGCCCGATGGCGATCTGGACGGGAAATCGCGGGCATCGCAAGCAGAAGGACCACCGCCGGGCGTCGCCCCAGCCGACTATTTTTATGACGCCCTGAAACCACTGGGCCGGTGGGTCGAGCACTGGAAGTATGGCCTCGTCTGGTATCCCAACGACGTCGACGAGGACTGGCGCCCCTACTCTGTCGGGCGATGGGTCCTGACCGACGAATACGGCTGGCTGTGGGACAGTGAGGAGCCATGGGGCTGGGCCGTATTCCACTACGGGCGCTGGTCGCTCGACGAGGATTGGGGCTGGATCTGGGTACCGGGCAACGTGTGGGGACCGGCCTGGGTCGATTGGCGCGAGGGCGAAAGCCACGTTGGCTGGGCACCGTTGCCGCCCGAGGTCGTTTGGCGCGGCAACGCGTTCGATTATCGCGGCGTAGATTTGGAAGCGCAGCGCTACCGCACATCGTGGGTCTTCGTTCCGGCAGCGCAGCTGACGGCGGCCGGGGTGTACCGCTACATTGCCCCGCGCTCGCGCAATCTCAGGTATGTTCAACGCTCGCGGCGAACGACGAACTACGCCGTCGTCAACCGCAGGTTCGTCAATCGCAGCATCGATGCCCGGCGCGTTGAGCGCGTAACCGGCCGCCCGGTCGTGTCCGCCCGCGTCATCGACGCGAGCCGACCAGACCTCGACCGGCGGCGTCGATCTGACGACCGCCGCGACGGTCCACAACGCGGCGCGGGCCCAGGCGGCGTGTCGGTTCAGATCGGCGACGTTTCGATCTTCCGGCCGTTCGATCGCGGCAGGCGGCGCGACAACGTCGATCCGGCGGCTTTACCGTCGACCGCCGGCGTTGCTGGCGCCAGTGGCGGCCGGCTCCGCTCCGGCAATCGCGCTGAGACAGGTGGGCAAGGCACACGGGGCGGCCAGCGCGGCGAAGGACAAGGCCCGCGCGGCCCAAGGCAGGGGCAGACGCCGCCAGTTCCAGCGAACGTGCCAGCACCGGTGCCAGCAACGGCGACGCCGCCTGTCGCCGGTGCACCGGCGGCGGGAGCACCTGCCGTTGGAGCACCCGCTGTTGCTGCTCCGGCAGCGGGCCAGCCGTCTGGAACGCCTTAGGCAGGCCCACCGGATCGCCCGCGCGATGGATCGCGCGGTGCACGCGGAGATGGCCAAGTTCTTGGAGACGGCCAAGATCGAGGTGGGCCGGGTCGCAATCGTGATGGCGCTGCCGGTTCAACTGCCGCAACACCGCCTGCATCGGGAACACCGCCCGCATCGGGGACACCGCCCGCATCGGGGACACCGCCCGCATCGGGGACACCGCCCGCATCGGGGACACCGCCCGCATCGGGAACACCGCCTGCGTCTGGGACACAACCCGCAGCGGGAACGCCGCCTGCGTCTGGGACACAACCCGCAGCGGGAACGCCGCCTGCGTCGGGAACACCGCAAGGCACCACTGCGACTCCAAACTCGAGCAGTCCGCCCCCCTCGGCAGCAGCGCCGGGCATCCGGGCCGCGCCGATTCAAACGCCACCGGCCGGAACGACCACACCGCCAGCCGCAGCAGGAACCGCAACATCGACCCCGCCGCCGCAATCACCACCCCAAACCATCACGCCGCCAGCAACCGCCAAGCCGGCGGTTCCAAGCGAGGCAGACCGGCTCAATCGCACGCAGGTGATCGAGCGGACGCAGACCCCACCGCAGAACCGTCCCGACGTCGACCGCCGTCAGGCGGGGGAACGCCGCGAAGAACAGCAACTCCGTCAGGAACAACGTCAGCGCAACGAGAACCGCGAGCAGGGGGTGAGACCCGGCGCGCCTCCTCCGGCCGGAACAGCACCGGTTCAAGCCGCGCCGCCACCACCGCCGAAAGTTCAGGCACCGCCACCTCCACCGCCACCGCCACCGCCACCGCCGAAGGTTCAGGCACCCCCGCCGCCTCCACCACCGCCGAAGGTTCAGGCACCGCCTCCTCCGCCTCCACCACCGCCGAAGGTGCAGGCACCCCCACCTCCGCCGCCACCACCGAAGGTTCAGGCACCCCCACCTCCACCTCCGCCTCCACCGCCGAAGAAAGCCAAGCCAGACGAGCCTCCGCCCCCGGGCCAGCCACCGCCCACCAAACCGCCCGGCTGATACGTCGGAATTGGCCGCCGCATCGTTCTGCGGCGGCCATCCTCGGTAAACCCGCGTCGAGCGTCTCGCGCAAAGTTGAGCTTCCCCCTTGAGGTTCACGGTCTGGTCGGGCATCGTCCGGACACAATGGCCGGATCAATCCGGCCAAATCCTTGACATTGCCGGCCATCCCTCCGCCGGCCCTCGAAGGGCAAAAGGCAGTCACTTGGCCAATCTCAAGTCCGTTGAAGCCGTGCAAACGGGTCCAAAACCACTCCCGTCAGCCCAGACGCCGTCCATCGGGCGCGCGCCGCTGCCCGGCAGCGAGCAAAAGCCGCCCAAGACGTCGATCAAGCCGCTGATGACGCTGGTGCCGTACTTGCGACGGTATCCGACAGCGCTCACCGTCGGGTTCATTGCGCTGATCGTCTCGGCGGCCGCGATGCTCGTCGTGCCTGCAATCGTACGCGGGGTCATCGACCAGGGATTCGACGCCAAAAGCGGGCACGTCCTTGACGGCTGGTTTCTGGCCATGGTCGCATTCGGCGCAGTTCTCGCAGCGTCGAGCGGAACCCGCGTCTTTGTGGTCAACTGGCTCGGCGAGCGGATTGTCGCCGACTTGCGCCGCGACGTGTTCGCCCACGTTGCGACACTCGGTCCCGCCTTCTACGAGCGGACCCATTCTGGCGAAGTGATGAGCCGCTTGACGGCCGACACGACGCAACTGAAGGCGGTCGCCGGCTCGACCCTCAGTCAGGCGTTGCGCAACGCGATCATGCTGGTCGGCGCACTCGTCATGATGGTGGCCACCAGCGCCAAGTTATCCGGCCTCGTGCTGCTTGCTATCCCCGTGATCGTGCTGCCGATGGTGGTCTACGGCGGGGTCGTGCAACGTCTGTCGCGCAAGGCACAGGACACCCTCGCCGATAGCTCGGCCTATGCGGCCGAGAACCTCGCAGCGGTGCGCACCATGCAGGCGTTCAGCCATGAACGCGAAGTCGCGCGCCGGTTCGAGACCTCGGTGGAGCGTTCGTTCCAAGCCGCCTACGAGCGAACCGGCGCGCGCGCCGGGCTGACGGCACTAGTGATCTTCACGACGGTCGCCAGCATCACCGGCGTGATGTGGTACGGCGCATCGTCGGTCGTCCGCGGCGACATCACCAGCGGGACGCTGTCACAGTTCCTGTTGTATGCGGTGTTCGCCGCCGGCGCGCTTGCTGAACTCGCCGAGGTCTGGTCGGAGTTACGGCAGGGTTCAGGCGCAGCCGAACGCCTCGCCGAGCTGTTGGCGGTGAAGCCCGAAATTGTCTCCCCGCCCGACCCCGTTCCCCTGCCGGAACCCGCCCGCGGTGAGCTTGAATTCCGCGCCGTCAGCTTCGCCTACGCGACCCGGCCGGGCGTATCGGCGATGGACCGCATCTCGTTGAAGGTCGCGCCGGGCGAGACCGTCGCGCTCGTCGGGCCGTCGGGTTCTGGCAAGACGACGCTGTTCAACTTGGCGTTGCGTTTCTACGACCCGGTCGATGGCAAGGTCCTGATCGACGGGGTGGCGCTCAACCGCGCAGATATCGACCAGGTCAGGTCGCGCATCGCACTGGTCCCGCAGGACGTTGCCCTGTTTGCCGATACCATCGCAGAAAACATCCGCTACGGCACGCAGGCTGCTGGGATCGCCGAGATCCGCAAAGCAGCCGAGGCGGCGCAAGCGGCCGAGTTCATCGAGGCGCTACCCGACGGCTACGACACGCGGTTAGGCGAACGCGGCGTGCAGTTGTCCGGCGGCCAGCGGCAGCGGCTCGCCATCGCGCGGGCGTTGCTCAAAAACGCACCGATATTGCTGCTCGACGAGGCAACGAGCGCGCTGGACGCAGAAAACGAACGGCTCGTCCAAAGGGCGCTTGAAAAGGTCATAGGCACCCGCACAATGCTGGTCATCGCGCACCGGCTAGCGACAGTACAAAAGGCCGACCGCATTATCGTTCTCGAAAATGGTTGCATCGTCGAGACCGGGACGCATGCTGAATTGTTGCGCCGCAACGGCGTCTACGCACGGCTGGCCTCGCTTCAATTCATGACACAAGCCGCCGAGTAGCACGCCGCATTAGCGCGGCGTTGCCGACCGTTTACCACGTCCGGTTTTCTCATCCTCCGTATACGTCAGCACCTTCCAAGCCTTAGCAACGGGTGCTACCATTCCGACGCGTTAACGATTGTTCCGCTGTTCAGCGTGGGGTGCGGCTTATGACGACCCGTCTTGTCGAACGACTGAAGAAGGAGCTGACGCCTCAGCTCCAAGGCTATGTCGCAAAGACAGTCGGCGAGAGCCCTGCGGCCACCGCCAAAGCAGCCGACACGGCGATAGCGACACTGTTCAGCGGTGTCGCGGCAGCCGCCGACACGCCAGACGGATTGGCCACGCTGTTGCGGCTCGTCGGCGATCCAGTCAACGACGGCACGCTGTTGAACCAATTGCCGGCGCTCTATCAGGGCACCATGACGGCAGCGCCGATTTACCGGCTCGGCTCGCAATTGTTGCATCAGGTTTTCGGCGGCAAGCTGGGGACGGTCAACCAGAGCATCGCAACGCTGGCCGGCGTAAAGCCGTCGGCAGCAGCAGTGCTGACGACGACACTGGCCCCCCACGTTCTCGCGATCATCGGCCGCGACCAACGGGCGAACGGCGACTTGAGCGCGGCTGGGCTCGCGCGACTGCTTGGCGGCCAAAGCGCCGAAGTGTCGGCGGAGCGAGGCGCTGCGGCAGCCGTTATGGTTGCGGCAACGGGCGTTGGTGCGGGCACGGCCAACGCTGCGGTTTCGACGGAGCGCGACGCCGCGTCGGGCCAACCGGCATCGAGCGAATCCGGATCACCGGGCCAGGTCGAACTCTCTCGCGACATCCTGAAGGCCGGGACCATCGTCGAGAATGGCTCTGGCGGCCCAACCCTGCCGCCTGCCCGTAGCGGACACGTCACGCGTCCAGCTGGTGGCGGTGCGTGGCTGATCTTCCCGGCCGGCTTTGCACTCGGCGCGGCATTGCTCGGTCTGGGCGCGATCATCTCAGATCAGGTACAGCAATGGCCATCGGGTTCGAGCCAGCAGCGGACGGTCGTTGCGGCGGCAGATGTTGCCCCGCCCCCTCCGGCCGCAGCACCTGCTCCGGGGGCAAAACCCGCGCCACCTGCGGCATTAGCGAACGCGCCAACGACGACCCCGGCCGCGGCAGTGCCCGTGGCCGCGATGGCGCCAGCTGGTCCTGCCGTCAAACCAGCCGCAACACCGATCTTGCCGCCAGCACCTGTTGCAACACCGCCATCAGAGTCGGCATTGCCGACCGCTGCCCCGCCGACTGCAAGTCCAGCTCCAGCCAAAGCACCCGAGCCGGCCGCAGAGCCTAGGCGCAAGCCGGGACCGCCCGGGACAACGTCGTTTTTTGGTCGCGGCCCCGTTGCCGACCTGGGTCCAGCCACCTTGAACCCCAACTACAAACCAGAATCTCCGCCGCCGCCCCCAACTCCAGCTCCCGCCGCTGCGGAGGTAGCACCAACGCTTCCGCCAACATCGCCTACACCGCCGGTGGCAGCAGTTCCGGCGGCACCGCCACCTCCAGCCGCAGTCGCCGCAACGGTGCCCGTCCCAACCGTCGCGCCGAGCCCGCCGACCCCGCGTGCATCGCCGCCCGGTACGACGACCTATTTCGGGTCGGCGCCGACGCCACCCGACAAACCGGTGGTCTTCAACCCCAGTTACAAACCAGCCATCGTAGCTGACGTCGCGGCGACGCCTCCAGCCGTACCCGCCCCCCCTATTGCGCCAACAGCATCCGCACCCGCTCAAAAAACGGTCCAGGCTGCAGCGCCGGCGACGCCGCCTGGTACGGCTCCAGCCGCTCGGCCTGCTGCAACAGCACCGCCAAGTGGCACCAAGAGCTACTTTGGCACAGGGCCGGGAGGCTCAGCGCTTCCGGCGGTCGCTATCAACCCCGAGTATAAGCCCGCCGCGCGTTCGCCGTTGACGGCGGCTGCGCCGATTGCGCCACCCGCCGGTGCGACACTCGATCTGGCTGGCTGCCGGACGGCCGTATCGACAGCCGTGCAATCGGGCCCGGTACGGTTTGAAACGTCAAGCGCAAAGCTGACGAGGGCCAGCGCAGCCACGCTCGACAGTGTTGCGCGGGCGTTTAAGTCGTGCGCGACGGGTAAGCTCAAGGTCGAGGGCCACACCGATGATCGTGGTGCAGCGGACTATAACCTCAAACTTTCAGAGGCTCGCGCCCGGTCCGTCGTTGCCTATCTGACAGCCCGAGGGATCGACGGGGCTCGGGTCGCGTCGGACGGATTCGGCTTCGCCAAGCCGCTTGTTCCGAACTCGAGCGCCGCCAACATGGCCAAAAACCGCCGGATCGACTTCATCGTGGAGTGACCGGCTCTCTGTCGGGCATCCACCGTTCGCCGATAAAACTAAACCGCAACGGCGGCTCGGTGCGCGACCTCGAGGTCGAATGCGGCAGCAAGCAGGGCTTTGGTGTAGTCTTCGCGCGGAGCAGCAAAGATTTGCGCGGACGGCCCTTGCTCGACGATGACGCCATTACGCATCACGAGCACGTAGTTGCACATCGCGCGCACGACCTTCAGGTCGTGGCTGATGAACATGTAGGCAAGGCCGCGCTTTTCCTGGAGGTCGCGCAGCAGGTCGACGATCTGGGCTTGCACGCTCATATCCAGCGCACTCGTCGGCTCGTCGAGAACGACGAGTTTGGGCTCGAGCACCATGGCCCGTGCGATCGCAATCCGCTGCCGTTGGCCGCCAGAGAACTCATGCGGGTAGCGATCCTGCATCGCTCCATCGAGGCCGACTTCTGTCAGCGCGGTGGTCACGCGCTGCCGTCGGGTGTCGTAATCCATCTCGGGATGCTGGATCTGGAGCCCTTCTTCGATGATCTGACCGACTGACAATCGCGGCGATAGCGAGCCATATGGGTCCTGGAACACCACCTGCATTTCGCGGCGAAGCGGCCGCATCTCACGCGCGGTTAGCCGATCGATGCGCTGGCCGACATAATTGATCGGCCCCTCCGACGAGATCAAGCGCAGCAGGGCGAGGCCCAGCGTCGTCTTTCCCGATCCCGACTCGCCAACGACGCCGAGTGTCTCGCCGGCCCGAAGTTTCAGCGTCACGCCGTCGACTGCTTTGACATGATCGACGGTACGGCGGAGCAAACCCGCCTTGATCGGGAACCAGACCTTCAAGTTCTCCGTGTCGAGCACGACGGGCGCGTTCGCGTCGCTGACAGGCGCGGTTCCTTTGGGTTCGGCTGCCAGCAGATGGCGCGTGTAGGCATGTTGTGGGTTCGTGAACACATCCTCGGTCGTGCCGTGCTCGACGACTTCGCCACTCTTCATGACATAGATGCGCTCGGCCATTCGGCGGACGATGCCGAGATCGTGGGTGATCAGCAGCATCGCCATGCCGAGCTCGCTCTGGAGCTGACGCAACAGCTCGAGGATTTGGGCCTGGATGGTGACGTCGAGCGCCGTGGTTGGTTCATCGGCAATCAGCAGGTCCGGCTCGTTGGCAAGCGCCATGGCAATCATCACGCGCTGCCGCTGGCCACCCGACATCTCGTGCGGGTAGGCGGCAAGTCGCTTTTCGGGCTCGCGAATGCCGACCTTGCGCAGCAGTTCGAGCACTCGGACCCTGGCCGCCTCTCCGCTCAGCCCGCGATGGACAAGCAGCACCTCACCGACCTGCCGTTCGATCGTTTGCAGCGGGTTGAGCGATGTCATTGGCTCTTGGAAGATGATCGAGATACGCCGCCCGCGAATTTTGCGCATCGCGGCCTCGTCGGCCTTCAGCAGATCGAGGCCGTCGAATACGATCTCGCCGCCAGGATGGGACGCCGTCGGGTAGGGCAACAGTCGCATGACCGACAGCGCCGAGACGGATTTGCCAGACCCAGATTCGCCAACGATAGCAACGGTCTCACCGCGTCCGATGTTGAACGAGACACCGCGAACCGCGAGCGTCCGCAGATCGCGGCTGCCGAATGCAACTTGAAGATTGCGAACATCGAGAAGGGGCACGGCGGTGGTCATGGGTTTCCCAGCCATGTCACGCACCACCAATTTCATGTAGTGACATCGCCGCAATTGGAGCGGCAGAGCGCAACCGGGCATCTTCGGTCACGACCATCGTGCAATGACCAAGGCGGGCTGTCGCAATATGTATGGCGTCCGCAACTTTGATCACGGAACAAGCGCGAATTTCGGCTGCCACACGCAAAAGCGGGCGGGACACGCCCAGGACTTCAAGCGCCCCAGTGTTCACCAGCATTTCCTCATAAATTTGAACCTGATCGGACTTACCGTCGCGCAACGGTTTGACGAGGATTTCGGCCAATGTCAGTTCACTCGTCACGCCGATACGACCATCCCTGCCCATGAGCGATAACACGTGCCGCGCCGCAAACGAAAAACTCGGATGGTTTTCAACGGCGTAGATAAAGACGTTGGCATCAAGGTAATAACGCCCTGCAGGGATCGTACGCATCACTCCCACTCGTCGCGGAGCTTGCGGATGTCATCAATCGGATCAAGCCCGCTGTAGGTACCATCGCCCTTTCCAAAATAGTGATCGAAGGGCCGTGTTGAACCGGCATCGGCGGGTAGAGCGTCAACCTCGATGTGGAGCTTGACGAACGGCCCATCGCCAATAGATCTCGCAATCCGCTCTCGGATATCGTCGGGCAAACGTTCTACTGGATAATGCTCGACGACGATCGTCTTTTGGTCACCCATTGCGATATCCTCCGACCCGTCTCACAACACAGCGGCTCAGTCATCGTTACCTGAACGTCTTGCGCGGATCGAGAGCGTCTCGCGCCGCTTCGCCAATGAAGATCAACAGCGATAGCGTCATCGCGATGACGACGAAACCCGAGACGCCGAGCCACGGGGCTTCGAGATGCTTCTTGCCTTGAAGCAGCAGTTCGCCCAGCGATGGAGAGCCCGGCGGCAGGCCAAGCCCGAGGAAGTCGAGCGCGGTGAGCGACCCGATCGCCCCGGAGAACTGGAACGGGAGAAACGTCATGGTTGCAACCATGGCGTTCGGCAGCAAGTGCTTGAACATGATGCTGGCGTTGGACAGGCCCAACGCACGGGCAGCGCGGACGTATTCGAGGTTGCGACCGCGCAAAAATTCGGCGCGAACCACCCCGACGAGGCCGACCCACTCGAACAACAGCAGAATGCACAGCAGCGTCCAAAAACCCGGTATGAACAGCGACGAGATGATCAGCAGCACGAATAGCGTTGGTATCGATGTCCAGATCTCGAGAAAGCGCTGCATGAACAGATCGACAACGCCGCCAAAATAGCCCTGCACCGCACCCGCAATAATGCCGATGGTCGAGGCGATGATCGTCAAGATCAGGCCGAACAAGACCGAGATGCGAAACCCATAGATGATGCGCGCCACGACGTCGCGTCCCTGATCGTCGATGCCGAGCCAGTTGGTGTTACCCCATGTCTTGTAGCGCGCGATCTGTTCGGGGGGCGCCTCGCAGTCGGGGAGTTTGGTTGCCCAAGGTGGCGGCGCGGGGAAACCGAGGCACGTACCATCGGCGGCCTTGCGACGCGGATAGTCGCGGTTGATCGTCGAGTACGAGTATCGGATCGGTGGCCACAGCATCCAGCCGTTGCTTTCGATCTCGCCGATATTCTGCGGGTCCTTATAGTCGGTTACAGCTAGAAACCCGCCGAATTTTGATTCGGGATAGTCGACGAAAACCGGAAACAAGATCTCGCCTTTGTAGCGGACCATGATCGGCTTGTCGTTGGCGATGAACTCGGCAAACAAAGACAGAATGAATAGCGTGCCGAAAAGGATCAAGCTCCAGTAGCCACGCCGGTTCGATTTGAAGTTGTCCCAGCGGCGGCGATTGATCGGCGTGAGCTTGAAGTTGGCGATGCCCCGGCCTACGCGGTAAAGGTAGCCAAAAAACGGGTCGGAGACCTGCCGTTTTGCTGCCGCCGCTTCGAGTTGATCGGATAGCGCCGGACCGGCGTGTGTTGGCGTGGGGCTCATCGGATCAAACCTCGCGCGATTCAAAGTCGATGCGCGGATCGACAAGCGTATAGATGAAGTCCGAGAGCAAGTTCACGAACAAGCCGATCAGCGAGAAGATAAACAGGCTCGCGAAGACGACCGGATAATCCCGCTTTTCGATCGATTCGAACGATAGCAGCCCGAGACCGTCGAGCGAGAAGATCGTCTCGATCAGCAGCGACCCGGTAAAGAACGCCGCAACGAACGCGCCCGGGAACGCGGCAATGACTAGCAGCATCGCGTTGCGGAACACGTGGCCATAAAGCACCTGATTTTCTGTCAAGCCCTTGGCTCGGGCGGTCAGCACGTATTGTTTGCGGATTTCATCGAGAAACGAATTCTTGGTCAGGAACGCGGTCGTCGTGAACGCGCCGAGCGCCATCGCAGTGAGGGGCAACGCAAGATGCCAAAAATAATCGCCGATTTTACCAATCGTGGACAGCTGGTTCCAGTTCTCGCTGCTCAAACCACGCGACGGGAACCACTGGACGAACGATGCGCCAGCAAACATCACGAGCAGAAACACCGCGACCAGGAACGCCGGCAACGCATGGCCGACCACCAGCACACTCGACGTCCAAACATCGAACCGCTCGCCGTCACGCACCGCTTTGCGGATACCAAGCGGGATCGCGACCAAATACGTCACGAGCGTCAGCCACAGACCGAGCGAAATCGAGACCGGCAGCTTTTCCTGGATCAGTTCAAGAACGCTCTTGTCGCGAAAATAACTCTTACCGAAGTTGAACGTCAGATAGTTTGTGATCATCAGAAAAAAGCGCTCGTGCGCCGGCTTGTCGAAACCGAACTGCTTTTCAAGGCTTTTGATGAACGCCGGATCGAGCCCCTGGCTTCCGCGATACAGCGAGGCATCGCCGGCCGCGGCCGCAGAATTCGCAGCGCCCCCGCCCGGATCGCCGCCTCCACCGCCGATCGTCGCCGCAGCCCCGCCGCCCGCATGGCCTGTCAGCTGAGCGACCATCTGCTCAACCGGGCCACCGGGCGCGAACTGGATGATGCAAAACGACAGCAACATGATCCCGAACAGCGTCGGGATGATGAGTAGGACACGTTTCAGGAGATAGGCGGCCATGTCGTTATGTCCTGTGTGTCGTCAACGTGCTGGCCGGTTTTTAGCCCGCCCTGCCTATTGCGTTCCGATGGCCTGAGCCTTGGCGGTGTCATACCACCAAGTGTCGGGTGCGCCGCGATCGTATTTCGGCTTGGTGGCTGGCCAGGAGAACCGGTTCCAATGAGCGAGCGTGTGTGAAGCCTTATACCAGTGCGGCACCCAATAATGCCCAGCCCTGAGCACGCGGTCGAGAGCCCGGCATGCTGCAATAAGCTCGGCGCGGGTCTTTGCCGCCATCGCCTTATCGACCAGAGCGTCTACGACGGGGTCGTTCACACCCGACAGGTTGAAGCTCCCGTTGATGCCGGCAGCCGCGCTCGAGAAAAAGTTTTTGAGCTCGATCCCCGGCGTCAACCGCATGGCATAACGCTGGATCGTTAGGTCGAAGTCGAACGTCTTAGTCCGGTTCTGATATTGCGCCGGATCGACGCGCCGAATGGTCGCCGTGATGCCAAGCTTTTCAAGACGGCCGATATAGGGCTGGATGACGCGGTCAAACCCCTGCTCGAACGTCAGGAATTCGATCTCGAAGAGCTCGCCTTTCGGCGTGTGGCGGCGCCCGTTCTTAACGGTAAAGCCAGCAGCGTCGAGCAGGCCCGACGCCTCGCGCAGGAATTTGCGCTCGTCGCTGCCCGTACCTTCGGTCACCGGCGGCCGATAGGGTTCCCCGAATACCTCGGCTGGCAGCTTACCGCGGAATGGCTCCAGCAACGCGATTTCATCGGCGCTCGGCGGGCCGACGGCTTTCATTTCGGAGTTTTCGAAGTAGCTATTGGTGCGTTGATAAAGACCGTAGAACAGATTTTTATTCGCCCATTCGAAATCATAGGCGATGTCGAGCGCTTTGCGAACGCGAATGTCCGAAAACTTCTCGCGGCGGCTATTGATAAAGAAGCCCTGGGTTCCGGATGGCCTGGCATCCGGCAACGTGGCGCGAATAATCCGCCCGTCTTTGACCGGAGGCTTATCGTAGCCGAGCGCCCAGTCCTTCGACGTGAATTCCTCGCGGAAATCGTAGGTGCCGTTCAGTAGGTTCTCGAGTTCGATCGTGCGGTCCCGAAAGTATTCATAGCGTACCGTATCGAAATTAAACCGGCCGCGCGTGACGGGGAGGTCCCGTGCCCAATAGTCCGAGCGGCGTTGATAGGCCACGAACGACCCAGGCTTGAAGTCGCCGATCTTGTAGGGGCCCGAGCCAAGCGGCGCGTCGAGCGACATCTCGAACGGCTTGACTGAATAATGCGCTTTCGACAGGATCGGCAGCGCTGCAACTTCAACCGGTAGGTCGCGAACGTTGTCGCCCTCGAACACGTAGCGGACGGTTCGGGCGTCGATAACCTCGGCAGATTTTACGTCCCGCAGCACCAGGGTAAAGCGCGGGTGGCCTTTCTCTTTCAACGTCGTCAGCGTGAAAGCTACATCCTCGGCCGTGACGGGCGAGCCATCGGAAAATTTGGCAGCCTCGCGCAATTTAAAGGTCACCGACTTGCGATCGCTGGCAACCTCTGCGCTTTCCGCGACAAGGCCGTAGACGGCATCCGGCTCGTCGACGGCGCGCACCATCAAGCTGTCAAAGAGAAGTTCGAGCCCGTTCGCTGGATCGCCCTTCAGAATGAAACCGTTGAAGCTGTCGAACGTCGTGATCGACGTGCCACCGATCAGGCTGATGCGACCGCCCTTGGGGGCCTCGGGGTTGACGTAGTCGAAGTGCTTGAAGTCCGGCGGGTACTTCAGATCGCCAAACACGGAGAGGCCGTGACGCGGCCCGGGAGTGGCAGATGTCGCAACGGCAGGCGACCCGGCAAAAACGAGTAATGATGCCAGCGTGGCAACACGTCTGAGGACGGCAAAACTGCGAACCGAGTTTGCTGGCGTAGACATTGTCAATTTCCCATTCTCAACGGCCGCGTACGGCGTCGATGGCAGCCTTTTTCGCGGGATCGACCCACCACGTGCGCACGAGCGAAGAGTTCTGCGACGGCAACCGGGCCGGCCGACCAAAGATATCCCATGAGGCCAAGCGTTCGTAGGGATAACCCCACTGCGGCACGACATAGTGGTTCCACAGTAGAACACGATCCAGTGCGCGCGCGGCGGCAACGAGTTCGTTGCGATCTTTAGCGAAGATCACCCGCTCGACCAGGGCATCGACCGCGGCGTCTTTGATCCCGGCCGTATTGCGGCTTCCTTGCCGATCGGCAGCTGCCGACCCCCAAAAATCGCGCTGCTCATTGCCGGGTGATTGCGACTGTCCAAAGGTTTCGACGATGGCATCGTAATCGAAGGCATCCTCGCGCGCTTTGTATTGCGGTGGATCGACCCGCCGGACTGTCGCCTTGATGCCGACGAGTTCAAGGTCCTTGGCATAGACAAGGAAAACTGGCTGGAAGCTGTCGTCGGGGGTCAAAAATTCGATGGAAAATTCTTCGCCTTTGGCATTTTTGAGAACGCTACCTTGAGCGCTCCAGCCGGCCGCGTTTAACAACTTCACCGCCTCGGCCATATTTGCGCGGCGGGTCTCCGGCGAATTGACCGGGTTCTTCCACTCGGTGCTGAAGACGTCAGCTGGGATCTTGTCCTTGACGGTATTCAAGATGTCGAGTTCGAGGCCCGAGGGCAGGCCGCGCGCGGCCATCGTTGAACCTTCAAAGAAGCTGGATGTGCGGACGTACTGGCCGTAAAATCGGGATTTATTGAGTTCTTCGAAGTTGAAAATCAGGTTCAAGGCGCGGCGGACGCGGGCATCTTGAAACTTCTCGCGGCGCAAATTGAAAACGAATGCCTGCATCCCGGCCAGGCGGTCCTGGGGCAGCTGTTCTTTCTTCACGTGGCCATTTTTGACGGCGTCGAATTCATACTGCGTGGCCCAGGCCAAAGCCCGGTTTTCGGGCCAGCTATCGATCTTTCCGGCCTTGAATTCCTCGAACGCAGGAGTTCTATCTCGGAAATACGTGAACCGTATTTCGTCGAAATTCCACTGGCCGATCATGGCCGGCAGATCCTTCGCCCAATAGTCTTTGACGCGCTCAAAGACGATGTCGCGCGTGAGATCGACGGACTTGATCCGATATGGGCCAGACCCAAGCGGGATCTCACTCGTCGTCTTGGTAATGTCACGCGTCTCGCCATCGGGCCCTTTTGCCGTCCACCAGTGCTTCGGCAGGATCGTCAACTCACCGACAATGTGGGGCAATTCCTTATTGCCAATCGCATCGAACGTGAATTTGACCTCATGGGGGCCAAGCGCCTCGGCCTTGACGACGTTTTTCCAATATGTGGCGTACTGCGGATGAGCAGATTTGAGAGCGTCGAGCGAGAACACGACGTCATCGGCCGTGATCGGCGCGCCATCGTGCCAACGGGCAGCGGGGCGCAACTTGAACGTAACGGACGAGAAGTCGGCCGGGTAAGACATGCTGGCCGCGATCAAGCCATACTGAGCCGTCGGCTCGTCGGGGCTCGAGGTGAACAGTTCGTCGTATACCAAACCGTTCAGCCCCGTAGCCGGTTGCCCCTTGTAGGAAAACGCATTGAGGCTATCGAACGTGCCGATCGCGAACTGCCGTAACGTGCCACCCTTAGGCGCATCGGGATTGACCCAATCGAAATGCTTGAAGTCCGGGCCATGCTTGACGGCACCCATCAGCGACGCAGCGTGCGCATCCCGGACCTCGGCAGCGCCCGTGCTGGAGATCCCAGACACGGCCCCCAGAGCCAACGACGCCGAGAAGACGGCCAAGTTTGCGGACTGACGAAAAAACGTCGTGGCTGTCTTCACTCTCGTCTCCATGGCGCTGGCCGAACTCGACCCCGGACGGGTAGGCATCAGGGCAGGCAAGAGGTCGTTGGACATGCAACGACCCTGCCAATTACTCGGCAGGGTCGCAAATCTCACGTTGTCTTGCGAGTTACATTGCAGTCATTCAGGCGACGAGATTATTGCCGAATGCGCCGATCGCAACCTCAGTTCAGCTTCGTCGGGTTATCCGAGAGCGTTGCGAGATAAGCAACGAGCTCGGCGAGCTTTTCAGGATCCTTGAGGCCGCCGTAGACCATCTTGGTGCCTGCGACATAACCCTTCGGATTGTGAATGAAAGCCACGATGTTTTCTGGCGTCCACTTGCCACCCATGCCCTTTAGGGCTGTCGAGTATGCAAAGCCGTCGACAGCGGCCATGTCGCGCCCGACAACACCCCACATCGCCGGACCGACTTTATTCGCGCCGCCCTTTTCGACCGAGTGGCAGGCCGCACACGCCTTGAACGTTGCCGCACCATTTTCTGGCTTGGCAGAAACCAACAGCGGCTTCACGGCATCAAAGATATTGTTGGCGGGAGCTGCCGCAGTGTCGGCCGGTACCGCTGCTTTGCCAGAAGGAGCGGCGGGAGCGCCGCCACCGATCGCTGCCAGTTTCGTCTCTGCCGGTTTGGCTTTGCCACTTGCAGTCTTGGCACCTTCCGGCATCGGCAGCGAGTAGCCGACGCTGTCGCCTTGGCTTTTGCCGACACCGCCGTATAACTCGACCAGTGTCGGCGGCAAAACGATCGCTAAAGCCGCGAGCAGTACGGCACCGGCCAACTTATTGAATTCCCACGAGTCCATGAAAGTTCCTCGACTTATCGCGGCAGCAGCCGACGCACGTTGCAGGCGGTTGCTGTTCTGTCGCAGGTAACGTGCAGCGGGGTTGGCTTGCAAGTGGCCGCCGCGCCGCATTAGAGCACGGTTGGATGAAATCGGATCAATTGAAAACGATCGGCAAAGCCGATCAGCTCCATTTGGCCCGCAACTCCTGCTCTAACCATATGACATCAGTGCCTGATTACGGGATGTGGTGCGACGCTGCGAGGTCCACGCGCCGCCTCGCACCCGATCCCCGCAGGTTAGACACCAACGTGGCGAGACCAATTGTCACCGATGTATCCCGACGAAATGACTGCCGGCTGGAGCCCGCCCCGTGAACCCGCTCATTCTAATCCCCGCCCGAATGCAGGCCACGCGACTGCCGGGCAAACCGCTCGCCGATATTGGCGGGATCCCGATGATCGTCCACGTTTGGCGCCGGGCGGTCGAAAGCGGCGTCGGACGGGTGGCAGTTGCCACTGACGATGCGACGATCGCGGCGGCCGTCACGGCAGCCGGTGGTCAATCCGTGATGACACGGACCGACCATCCCTCTGGGTCAGACCGGATTTTCGAGGCCGTCACAGTGCTCGATCCCGACGGAGCCCATGACGTCGTCGTCAACCTGCAGGGTGATCTGCCGACGCTCGCTCCCGCGCTGGTCAAGGCGGCAGCTGCGTTGTTGGCCGATCCCGTCGTCGATATCGCAACGCTGGCGGCGGTCATCACCGCCGAGCATGAGCGCACCGATCCGAATGTGGTCAAGGTGGTCGGGACGCCAACTGGGTCAGACGGCGGGCCTGTCACGGGTACCTCAACCCGCCTGCGGGCGCTGTACTTCACCCGGGCGACGGCGCCATACGGCCCAGGGCCGCTGTACCACCACATTGGCATTTACGGATACCGCCGCGCGGCTTTGACACGGTTCGTTGGTCTGCCACCCTCCCCGCTCGAAATGCGCGAAAAGCTCGAGCAATTGCGGGCGTTAGAGGCCGGATTGCGGATCGACGTCGCGGTCGTCGCGACGGTGCCGTTGGGCGTCGACACACCGGCCGATCTCGACCGCGCGCGAGCGATGCTGGCCAGTTGATGCATCGCCAAATGCGGACGCTCCCGCTCACGATAGGCGGGAGGCGGCAATCCACCAGCCCGGCTTGGCTTCTCGCAAGCTCACAGCTGCAGCTTCGGCCTCGGCTGCCCCGGCGAAAATGCCAAAGCAGGTGGGACCGCCGCCCGACAGCTGCGCCAGTTCGCAGCCGGGAGCGGCGCCCAAGGCCGCAATAACGGCTGCAATCTCCGGCACGACCAGCATTGCCGGGCGGGTCAGGTCGTTCCCGGTACGCCGCATGTGTTCGAGGAGGTCATCACGGGACGTGACATCTGGAACGGACGAACATCGACGGCTGTCTTCGAGGTTCGGCGTGGGTGCGGCCAACGTGCGGAACACCCGAGCTGTCTTATCGGGCGGAACTGGCGCAAGTGGGTTGACCAACACCGCGTGAAGTGGCGGCAAGTGCGGCACGGGCGTCAGCTGGTCGCCGATGCCCTGCATGCGTTGCGCCCGCAGATCGAGGCACACCGGCACGTCGGCGCCGAGCCGGGCCGCCAGCGCATGCCAATCGATGCTGGCAGCTATGCCGGGGTTAGCGCGTATCACGGCCCGGATGAGCGCCGCAGCATCGGCCGAACCGCCGCCAATACCAGCCGCGATGGGCAATCGTTTATCGAGTGTGACCGGGCCGAGCACCAAGCTTGGTGCGGCGGTTGCGATGGCGCGCAACGCGATGTCGAGCAGGTTTTCCCCGACGATCGAGCCTGCGAACGGCCCCGTTGCGGTCACTAGCGGCACTGAGGGATCGAACGAACCTGCCGCCCGAGACGACGCGGTATCCGGCGGAACGGTGTGAAGCGTCACCGTGTCGGCGACATCCTGGGCAAACGCGACGAGGCTGTCGAGCTCGTGGTAGCCGTCGGCCGGGCGGCGGCCCAGAACGGCTAGCGTGAGGTTGACCTTCGGCGGAGCCCGCTCGACAAATGCAAGCTCCACGCCGCGCACCGCCCTCATCTACTGCAACACGGCTACTGGAACACGGCATCGCCAGACGGTTCTGGCTCGCTCTCGACGGGCTCGCGCCGCGGCGTTATCTGCGCCCTCCGGCGCGGCGTCTCCACCGTCTGCTTGGGTTTGACCGCAGGTTTTGCAGGTTGTGCGGCTTTGAGCGTCGGCAGACCGTTGACCAACTTCTCGCGCATCTTTTCGGCTTCATCGGGTTCCGGATTGAGGCTCAGCGCCTGCTCCCATTGGAACTTGGCTTCGAGCGTCCGGCCGACCCGCCACAACGCATCACCCAAATGGTCGTTCAAGGTCGGGTCTTCAGGGCGCAGCTCGACGGCGCGCTCGAGATATTTCACGGCTTCCTTGAAGTCACCCAGCTTGAAGTAGGCCCACCCCAAGCTGTCGACAATGTAGCCATCGTCAGGGCGCAAGGCCACGGCCTTTTCGATCAGCGCCAAGCCCTGCTTCAAGTTGATGGCCTGATCGACCCACGAATAACCGAGATAGTTCAGCACCAGAGGTTGATCGGGAAACAGCACGAGCGCCTTCTGCAGATCGGCCTCGGCCAAGGGCCATTTCTTCACGCGCTCGTAGCAGGTTCCGCGCGAGTACCAGTAAGCCCAATGGCGCTTCTCAGGCTTAGTCACCAGGTCGATCGCCTTCGAATAGTAGACGATGGCTTCATCATATCGTTTTCGCGCGCGCATGATGTTGCCCAGCGCCTCGAGCGGACGCAGGTCGGCAGGATCAGACTTCGACACACGGTCGAGAATGGCCTTGGCCTCGTCGACGCGATCGAGCGAATTGAGATTGAAGGCTTTGCGGATCTCGATGCTCGACTGCAGCGCGGTCCCGCCTGGAATACGGTCGTAGGTGGCGTTGGCTGCCTCGAACTTCTTGAGGCCTTCTTGAGCATTGGCAAGCGCCGCCAGCGCGAATGGGTGGTCGGGCGACAAGAACAGCGCGAGCTGCAAGTAAACCATGCCAAGGTTGACGCCGCCCTCGCCGGCAAGCGCCTCGCCAAGGCCGTAGAATACCTCTGCCAGCCCTTGCGACGTCGTCTTGACCAACAAAGAAACACGCTCGCCCGTGGCCAGCCGGTCGCGCAGGTCGCGCGCCAAGGGATGGCCGTCGCCCGACTGGCGATCGAGATGATCTTTCAGGACGTTCCGCGCCAGTGTGGTATCGCCGGCGTTGGCCAGCGAATGCGCGTAAGCCAAGGCCGTTCGAAGCGTCTTGCTGTCCTGCCGCAATACCTTTTCGAACGCTGCTCGGGCGCCGATGTAATCACCGCTGATATCGGTGATCAAGCCGCGATGGTAGAGCAGGTAGAACTGCGCCCAATCGGCCTGACGCGGTGCGTTGATAAGGTCGAGCGCAGCTTTTGTGTCGCCACGCGCCGCCTGGACCCACGCCCTGGCGATGGAACTCGTGATTTCGCCGATCGGGCCCTCTGAACTCGCTTTGAAGTGGAGGTCGGCGTTCGAAAGGTCGCCGCGCTTGAAGGCCTGAAGCCCAAGAACGGTCTGCGCCATGCGGTTCTTGGGATTGATGGCGACCAGACGCTCGGCCAGGGGAACTGCAGCGGCCCAGTCGCCGTTTGCCGTTTCCATTTGAAAGCTCTGCTCGATCAGCACGGTGTCGTCACGTGCGAAGTCGAGCGCCGCGCGATAATACTGCGCGGCCTTGGCAGGCTCGTTCTCTGCGCGCGCGAACCGGCCCGACAAATAGTTGCCGATTAACGACGGCTGCCCGGCGGTATCGATATTGGTATCGGCCGCCGTGCGGGCCGCCAGCGTCTGTGGAACGGCGGCCCAGATCAACGCGATGCCCAGGCAGGTGGCAACTTTTACCGCGCTGCTCATGGCACCCAGGACGGTCGCCGGTACCATACCGTTCGCGCGCGTGCGGGTAGCGCCTCGCGGACCAGCCTTCGGCAGAACTGTTTTCGGCATCACAGGTCCTTTTTCGCGGTCGAGGCGGACCACGACGTAAACACAGGCCCAAGTTGGCGAGTCTGTGACGGGTGATAAACCGGGGCCATTAATATGTTTTCCAGCGTCGTCTGGGCTGGCGCGGAGGTTGTCCCTCCGAGCCGCCTGCAACCTTGGATAACCATTGGGCTGCTACACTACATCCCGGCATAGTTTGGTCCGCCGCCACCCTCGGGGCAAACCCAGGTTATGTTCTGCGACGGATCTTTGATATCACAGGTTTTGCAGTGCACGCAGTTCTGCGCATTGATCTGGAACCGGTGTTTGCCCTCGGCCGTCGTCACGATTTCGTAAACGCCAGCCGGGCAGTACCGCGTCGCCGGTTCGGCGTACTCGGGCAGATTGACCGCAATGGGTATCGTGGGGTCGGCAAGGCGCAAGTGGATAGGCTGGTCTTCCTCGTGGTTCGTCGCCGAGAACGAGACGCTTGTCAGCTTGTCGAACGTCAGCACGCCATCGGGCTTGGGGTAGGCGATCGGTTTGGCGCTCGATGCGCGCGACAACCCAGCGTGGTCGGGCTTGCCGTGGCCGAGTGTCATGCCGAAGCCAACGCCCTTGATGATGGTGTTGGCCCACATATCGAGCCCGCCGAGGCTAACGCCGAGCACCGTTCCGAACCGCGACCACAGCGGCTTTGCGTTGCGGACCGGCTTGAGATCGGCGGCGATCGGGCCGGTCCGGACGTCGGTCTCATAGCCATCGAGCGTGTCGTGGGCCCGGCCTGAGCCGATAGCGGCAAAGCTCGCTTCGGCAGCAGCGATCCCCGACAGGATGGCGTTGTGGCTCCCCTTGATGCGGGGCACGTTGACCATACCCGCCGCACAACCGAGCAGCGCGCCGCCTGGAAACGCCAGCTTCGGCAAGGACTGCCAGCCGCCCTCGGTGATCGCCCGCGCGCCATAGCCGATGCGTTTACCGCCAGCGAACACGGGCGCGATCGCCGGATGCGTTTTGAAGCGCTGAAACTCGTCGTACGGCGATAGATAAGGGTTTTTATAATTGAGATGCACGACGAAGCCGACCGCAACGAGGTTCTCGCCGTAGTGGTAGAGGAATGAGCCACCACCCGTGCCGTTGCCGAGCGGCCAACCGAACGAGTGCTGCACCAGACCCCGGCGGTGGTTTTCCGGCGCGACCTGCCACAGTTCTTTGAGACCAATGCCGTACTTTTGCGGCTCGCAGCCTTCGTCGAGCTTGAACCGGGCCAACGGCTGTTTGGTAAGCGAACCGCGTGCGCCTTCGGCAAACAGTGTATATTTCCCGCGCAGTTCCATCCCACGGGTCAGCCCGTCCGTGGGCCGCCCGTCGCGGCCGATCCCCATATCGCCTGTTGCGACCCCAGTAACGGCCCCATGCGCGTCGTAGAGCACCTCGGCTGCAGCAAAACCCGGATAGATGTCGACGCCAAGTTCTGCCGCCTGTTCGCCGAGCCAGCGCGTCACCGCGCCAAGACTAACGATGTAATTACCGTGGTTGCTCATCAATGGCGGCATGAGCCAGTTCGGCAACCGAATATCGCCCGCAGGCCCCAGCACCAAAAACCGGTCCTCGGTGACCGCCGTGTCTATCGGCGCGCCGCGCGCCTTCCAGTCGGGAATCAGACGGTCGATACCGATCGGATCGATGACGGCACCGGAAAGAATATGCGCGCCGACCTCGGAGCCTTTTTCCAGTACCACAACGGACACGTCGCGGCCGGTCTCTGCTGCGAGTTGTTTCAGCCGGATGGCTGCTGCCAGGCCCGAAGGTCCAGCGCCGACGATGACGACATCGAAATCCATCGCCTCGCGCGGCGGAAGCTCGAATCGGGCCGCCTCCAAAGTATCCATAGCGTCTCAGCCCTTTCAGCGTGCGCACGTGGTCCGGCTCGAGCCCATTGGAAGAACCGGCGGGCGAGCGCTGCACCACGTCATTTCATCACGATGAACGCTACGGCTGGCTTGACGCGCGGGTCAAGTGGCGCGACGACACGGCATGGCATATGCGGACAACACATCGCAGCCGCCGACCGAGGCCATCGCCCGCCTGCTCTCCTGGTATCAGGAGATGGGAGCCGTCGGCGCGCTCGAGCATACGCCGATCGACTGGCGCGGGCGGACGGACGCGCCCGGCGCCGGATTTGCTTGGCCGCAGGAAACGCCATCCGAACCCAGGCCGAACCGCGCCGTCATCGCAAACGGCGCGCCCACTGCCCCCATGCCGGCGCCAGGACCGCCGCTCGCACGCCAGCCCACCGCCGCTGAGGCGAACCAAGTCCGGACGTTCGACGGAAAGCCCCTGGCTGGCCGCTTGGCTGGCCGCCCCTCCGATCAAAATCAGGGGCATCCGTCCGCGCGGCAACCTGTTATTGCACCCGCCAATGTACAACGAGCCCCCTCGCCGGGTCCAAGCCGCGCAGCCTCCCTGGGGCTAGACCGGATCGCATCGCTCGACGAGCTGGCAGTAGCACTCGATGCGTTCGACGGATGCGGCCTGAAAGCCACCGCCAAAAATCTCGTGCTCTACCGCGGAGCCAAAAAAGCACGCGTGATGATCATCGGCGAGGCCCCAGGGCGTGAGGAGGATATCGCCGGCAAACCGTTCGTCGGCGCAGCCGGGCAGCTGCTCGATCTGATGCTCGCGGCAATCGGCTTGACCGAGGCCGACGTCCACATCGCAAACGTCGTCTACTGGCGCCCTCCCGGCAATCGCAACCCGACACCGATCGAGGCGGCAGCTTGCGCGCCATTTTTAGACCGGCAAATCTGGCTCGTTGCGCCCGACCTTCTGTACGTGCTGGGCGGGGTGGCCGCTAAGCACATGTTCGACACCGATGACGGGATCACGCGCATCCGAGGACGCTGGCGCCCGCTAGAGCGCGGTGGGCGAACCATGCGGGCGATGCCATCGCTGCACCCGGCCTACCTGTTGCGCACGCCAGCAGCCAAACGCCAAGCGTGGCGCGACCTTCTCGCCCTGCGCGCGGCAATCGACGGCAAGGACTGACCAATTCCAAATCTGGGCTAATGCAATCGTACCAAAACCTGACAGACGGTCACTAAAGGTTTAAGGTAACCATCTCTTTCGTCTCATATTTTAGCGACTTTCGCGTAATCTTTGACTAGAGTTCAGAAAGAAATCGTAAACCGTCCGTTTGCAATGTTCCGGCGGTAAAAAGTTCCGCGAAGTGAGTAGTATCGTGACAATGACAGCACATGCCCCTGCACGCGCAGAGCCTTCCGCCGGAAGCGTCAACCTGATTTACATCAGGCCACGGCAGGTCGCGTTTGTCCGCACGTTCGGGTGCTACGCGACGGCGGCTGATCGAGCCTGGGCGGTGATGCTCGAGTGGCTCGACGAGCGCGGGCTTGCCGTCCGCACGCCGTGCGGATTTGGCCTTGCTCATGACAACCCCGGCACCGTCGCATCGCAGTCCTGCCGCTACGACGCCTGTGTCGAACTGCCGCCAGATTTCGTCGAAAACCTCTCCGATGGCGTCAGCTTCCAGATGTTGCCCGGCGGCGCTTACGCCCGCATCCGCCATATCGGGCCGTATGCCGACGTCGGCTCGGCGATCGGCGTGATCCGCGACGGTTGGCTCACAGATCAAGACAGCCTGATGATCGACCGCCGACGCCCGTTCCTGTTTTCGTTCTTTGACGATCCCCGCGCGACCGATCCCGCCAGCCTGCGCTGCGACGTCTGTGTGCCCGTGCGCGCGCCGTGCGAGGACGTAATCCCACGGCACCGCTTTTCGATTGCCGCGTGCATGGATCGCTAACGCGCAAAACGGCACTATCAAAAACGTCCTGAATTGCTAGGACTGCGCGGCTCCCGTTCATCTCTTCGGTGTTACACCGCGCGCGCATGAAACTTCCTGTCCTCTACACACGCGCGCTCGGGCTATTGCTCCCGCAACAACGGCTGGCCATAACGCTTGCGCTTGCAAGTTCGCTGATCGGTATCCTCCAGCTTGCCGAGCCGATCTTGTTTGGTTGGGTCGTCGACGCGCTGTCCAAAGGGCAGGCGGCATTTCCAATCATCGCGCTTTGGGCAGTGCTGGGTCTCGTGGGCATTGCCGCGAGCGTTGTCGTTTCTGTCTATGCCGACCGGCTCGCGCACCGCCGACGCCTCGCCGCGATGGAAGCCGCGTTCGAACGCGCCAACACCCTGCCGGTCGCCTACCACGCCGAAAAGGGCTCGGGCGCTGTCGTTCGCAACATCCTAGCCGGGACCGATAGCCTTTTTTCGTTCTGGCTCGGCGTCTTGCGCGACCAGCTGACGGCCGTCGTCGGCATCGTACTGCTAGTCCCGACCGCCCTCAGCATGGACTGGCGCATGGCGTTGATCCTGCTGCTGCTGGCAGCCAGCTACACCACGCTTAACCTGCTCGTGATCCGTAAAACCAGCGCCGGACAGGCGGCCATCGAGAAATATCACACCCAGGTCTACGGCCGGGTCGGCGATGTCATCGGCAACGTCACGGTCGTGCAATCTTTCGCGCGGGTTCAAGCGGAAGTCGCTGCGATGCAAGGCATGATGCGCGACCTCCTCGCCCACCAGTTCCCCGTCTTGACTTGGTGGGGCGTGCTCGCAGTGTTGCAACGGGCGGCCGCGACGTTGACGATGGTCGCCGTGTTCGGCGTCGGCGCCATGCTGGCGGCTCGCGGTGAACTGACGGTCGGCGAAATCGTCAGCTTCGTCGCGTTCGCCAACCTGCTGATCGGCAAGCTCGATCAGCTGTCCGGCTTCATCGTGCGCCTGTATCAAGACGCGCCGACCATGCGGACCTATTTCGAGCTGCTCGACGAGAAGCCGACAGTCATCGAGAAGCCTGGCGCCGCTGAACTCGCAATACGAACAGCACACGTCGCCTATAACGGCGTATCTTTCCGCTTCCCCGGCAGTGACCAGGGCGTATTCGACCTCACCTTCGAGGCAAAACCGGGCACGACGATCGCCTTCGTTGGTCCAACCGGCTCAGGCAAGACGACGACACTTGGCCTGTTGCAACGGTTTCGCCCGTTGGATGGTGGTCGGATATCGATCGACGAGACGGATATCGCCGACGTCACCTTGACATCGCTGCGCCAGCAGATCGCCGTGGTGTTTCAAGACGCCGGACTGTTCAACCGGTCGATTGCCGACAACATCCGCATTGGCCGCCCTGGCGCCAGCGATGCCGATGTCGAGGCCGCCGCAAAGCTCGCCGAGGCCCACGACTTCATCCAGCAAAAGCCCGGCGGCTATGGCTTCGTTATTGGCGAACGTGGCGCATCATTGTCGGGTGGCGAGCGCCAGCGGCTTGCGATAGCCCGTGCAATCTTGAAAGATGCGCCGATCCTGATCCTCGACGAGGCGACGAGCGCACTCGATGCCGCTACGGAGGCGCGCATAAAGACAGCGCTGGATGCCCTGCGGATGGGGCGGACCACGTTCGTCATCGCGCATCGTCTCTCGACAGTGGCCAATGCGGACGAAATTCTCGTTCTCGACCGGGGCCGGATCGTCGAACGGGGAACGTTTGAAAGCCTCGTCAGCGACCGCGGCCTGTTTGCCAAAATGGTGTCGGAAGGTGGCTTCACGGTGCCGACCCGCGACGACGCACCAACGCCTCAGATGCCGTGGCAGTCGGAGTATGGCGGGCAGATCGAATACGGCTTGCTGCCGGAGTCTGGCTGAACCAGAGCGGATTGCGATCGGCGGGGAAGGTTCCGCCAAGCGTGCCCGAGGTTCCAAGCGTGTCTGGGGTTCCAAGCGTGTCTGGTCTGGGGTTCCAAGCGTGCCCGAGGTTCCAAGCGTGCCCGAGGTTCCAAGCCTGCCTGGGGTTCGATGTTTCCAGTTGTCCATGCGGGCCCGCGTGGGGCATACGGCGCGGCACGCCGTTTATACGTACTCAAAACCGAGCCCCCATGCCCGCCACAAAAGCGCTCAGCGGCCGTATCGCCTACCAGGGCGAGCGCGGTGCCAACTCCCACCTCGCATGTCTTGAAATCAACCCGAAGCTCGACGCGGTGGCATGCCCGACGTTCGAGGACGCGTTGGCGGCAGTGAAAAGCGGGGATTGCGCGTTCGCGATGATCCCGATCGAGAACTCGGTCGCGGGACGAGTGGCCGACATCCATCACCTGTTGCCGGATGCCGATCTCTATATTGTCGGCGAACACTTTCTGCGCGTGCGCCATCAGCTGATGGCGCTGCCTGGCGCCACGCTCGACGGTATCACAAAGGTCTACAGCCACGTCCAAGCACTCGGCCAGTGCCGCAACACCTTGCGCAAGCTTGGCCTTAAGCCAGTGCCCGAAGCCGACACCGCTGGCTCGGCACGGCTCGTCGCCGAAGGCGGCGATCTCACGGCCGCAGCAATCGCGTCTACGCTGGCGGCCGAGACCTACGGGCTACGTATTCTCAAAAGCGACATCGAAGACGAAACCCACAACACGACGCGGTTCGTCATCCTTGCCGCCGATCCCGACGACGCCGAGCACGGCGACGGTCCCGTCATGACGACGTTCGTGTTCCGCGTGCGCAACGTGCCAGCGGCGCTCTACAAAGCGCTCGGAGGTTTTGCGACCAATGGCGTCAACATGACCAAACTTGAAAGTTATCAGCCAGCCGGTTCGTTCTCGGCCACCATGTTCATGGCCGACATCGAAGGCCATCCATCCGACCGTCCGGTGGGGCTGGCCTTGGAAGAACTGTCGTTCTTCTCGTCGGAGGTGCGCGTGCTTGGAACGTACTTATCATCGCCCTATCGCGACGAGGTACGCCGTCTTGCCGCCGGACCGGAGCTGTAGCCATGCGATTGAAAGGTACAAGCGCCATCGTCACCGGCGCAGCAAGCGGTTTTGGCCGCGGCATCGCGGAAGCGTTCGCGATGGAGGGCGCGCGCGTGATGGTCGCCGACATCGATGGCGCCGGTGCGGGATTAGCGGCCGCCGAGATCGCAACCAGCGGATCGTCTGTCGTCAGCCTGCGGGCCGACGTGACCAGCAGGGCCGATGTCGCTGCCATGGTCGAGGCGGCCGAGCGGGCATTCGGCCGTATCGATATTCTCGTCAATAATGCCCGCTACACCCATAAAAACCAATCACTTCTGACCGTTACGGAAGACGAATTTGACCTCATCTATGCGGTCAACGTCAAGTCGATCTACCTGTCGACGCTCGCCATCGTCCCGGCGTTCGAACGGGCAGGCGGCGGCGTGATCATCAATACGGCGTCGACGGCGGGCGTGCGGCCTAGACCGGGCCTGACCTGGTACAACGGATCCAAGGGCGCCGTGATCACTCTGACGCGGTCGATGGCCGCCGAGCTCGCACCGCGCAACATTCGCGTCAACGCCATCAACCCGGTGATCGGCGAGACCGGCATGCTGGAACAATTCATGGGCGTTCCCGACACGCCGGAAAACAGAGCGAAATTCGTGGCCACGATTCCGCTTGGGCGGATGTCGCGGCCATCGGACATTGCCAATGCGGCGGTGTTCTTTGCCGACCCGGCCAGCGCGTTCATCACCGGCGTCTGCCTTGATGTCGACGGCGGACGGTGCGTGTGAAGACGGGTCTTCAGGCAATATTTCTACGACCCAGTGCGAGCCAATAGATCGTGCCGGCGACGGCGCCCCAACCGCCGGCAAAAATGAGCAGCGTGGGAATAGCCTCGTACTTCGGCATCACAACCGTTAAAAAAACGAGTGGCGAAAGGTACACCAGCCCAATTGCCATAGACCGTGCGATCGATCCGACCAGGCTGGCGTGCTGGACAAAGGCCATCACGATCGCAAACGGTATTGAGAACACTACCAGAATTGCCAGCCATCCCATCGGGTCTGACGGCCTGTTGCCGACCGCCATCATAATGATAAAAGTCGTGGGAACTGCTGGCGCAACAAACAGACCGCACAGAATGCGGAGCCACGTGGCTGGCTCCGCAAGATCCAAGGTTGCGGACGATGAGTGAGTTGCGGTCGATCCCGGGCACTCATCACCCACGGTTGATCTCCATTAGCAGTTTTTCGGTCTTGGCTTCGTCCAGGCGGTTGGCGAAGCGGCGCGCTTCGTGTTCGTCGCGAACGGTTTTCGCCAGCGTGAACGTGGCACCCGTTAAGAAGACCATGGCCATCATCATATAGCCCTTGACCCACAGTTCGGCGGGCAGCGCCCAGACCCCAAGGCCAGACATGAAGGCGGCGAGGCCGAACGAAGCGTAAGCAAAAGTGATCCAACCGGCGGAAGCGGCGGAGGCGGGGGCGCTGTAGTTCGACATGTTGGGGAAGCTCCTGTGGGGTTCGAATGGGGCGTAGCGTGTCGGGGTTGACGTGGGGCCAGATGGGCTCGGCGCCGGTTCGCTGGTGGGGCGGCTGACGCCGGCCGGCCGCAGCCTGTGGCGGTCAATGTTGCTCATTTCGGTGGCTCCTGCGTCGGAGCCGCGGCCCGGCGGGCTGCGAGGCGGGCGAGCACGTCCGCCGGTTTGCTTTTGATGTTCGGCCCGAAGCCCGCCTTCGCCATCCGCTCCTCGAGGTCGCGGCCACTGGTTTGCCGTTCCAGTTCGTCGAGGGCTGCGGCAACATCGTCGGCCTTGGCATTCTGCTCGCGGATTCGCGCAAGCGTCGTCTCCGCTTCGCGCAAGGCACCTGAACCTGAGGCAAGTGCGCGGCGACCGTTCGACCCGGCGCGATTGAGCGACTCCTGGGCGCGAGCCATTTCGAGGCCACGGCGCAGGTCACGCAGGCGGCGCTGACCTTCCTCGGTCAACAGTTTCAGCCGAGAGATGTCGACATCGAAGCGGGCGATCGCGGCCTCGCGTTCGCGCCGCTCATCCTCGGCGGCGGCAATAATGGTTGCAGCCTCCGTCGCCATATCCTCGTTTCCGCCTTCGAGCGCGTCGAACGCGCCGGCTTCGAGGGCGGAGATCCGGTCGTCGAGCATCGCGACCGCGCGGGCCTCGCTCGACCGGTGGGCCATCGCACAGGCAAGTTCCGTCTTGGCGTGTTGTAAACTGGTGGCGGCGTCGCGCAGTTGCTGGGCCAGGACCCGGGTAGCGTTGGCATCGAAGGCAGCCTCTTCGGCTTCGGCGACCGCACCTCGCACGAGGGTGGTCAGTAGCTTGATCACGTTCATCTCCTGTCCAGGGGTTCGGCACTGTCGGGCATCGTGAGCAGAGTTCATGACATGATTGACGCGTGGCGTTTGGCTTGCCTAACGCCACGAATACGGAGATCTCGTCCCCCTCTTTCAGCGCCTCTCACATCGCTATATGAACTCAGTTCACATCAGCATGATTGACACGGCCACGCGGCTCAGGCAAGAGATGTATGAACTGAGTTCATCGCCTTTTGTATCAAGGTAAATCGTTGGTTGATTGACCAAAGTTGAGGACCATCGAAATGGCCGCCACGGAAAAGGGACGGACACGGGTCAAGTCCAAGGACAAGGACGCGGACTTCCGAGAGAAGACACGCGCCAAATTGCTCACCGCCGTCGAAGCAACGATCGAGCGGTCAGGTCTCGCAGAGGTCCAGGCGCGGCGGATCGCCGAAGAGGCCGGCTGCGCAGTCGGCACGCTCTACAATATCTACGGTGACATCGACGGGCTCGTGCTCGCCGCCAACACCCGCACGCTGGCCGAACTCGGCGGTGTGCTAAGGGCAGCGCAACGCCGTGTCGCCGGTCAGGATCTGGAATCGCGGTTGATGGCGCTGGCGGTCGCATATCTCGATTTCGCCACCGTCAAGCAGAACCGCTGGCGCGCAATATTCGAGCACCGCTTGCGCGACGACTATCCGGTGCCGCAAGCCTACTTCGATGACCGGCGTGGCTTGCTCGCGCTGATCGAGGCCGAAATCGCATCAAGCGTGCGTGACAAGCCGGAGGACGACAAGCAACACGCCGAACGGCATCGCGCTGACCGTTACGATGCAGCCCGCGCACTGTTCTCGGCGACACATGGCAACGTGCTGTTATCGCTCGACGCCAAGCTTGGGCCCTTCGAGCCGGATCGCTGCGAACGCCAGATCCACTTCCTCATTCGCCACGTCGTTGCCGGATTGGATAAAGACCGGGGCCGGTAAAATCGCGCAGCCCCGCAAGGCGGGTATGCCGTCGACCTCGAACCGGCTCAAAAATGAGTTGCGGGTTTCGATGGCGCAACCACCGCCTTTACCGCGACGTATCCGCGCTCGACAACGAAGCCGATCACCAGCCCGAGCGCTGCAGCGATCGAAGCCGAGATGAGCCACTCGGCAATGCCTCCGACAAGCGGAAGAGCGCCGCCAACGGCATGCGCTATCCCGTGAATGGCCGTTTCCGGAGCTGTTATGCCCCACTCGTGGAGACCATGAATGATGATCCCGCCGCCGACCCACAGCATCGCAAGCGTCCCGACCGTCGACAATGCCGATAGGATGCCCGGCATGCCCGTGACGATGCCGCGTCCGGCCATCCGCATCGCACCATTCGAACTGCGCGCCATGACGGTGCCGACGTCGTCGGCTTTCACGATAATGGCGACAAGGCCATACACGCCACCCGTGACCAGCAGCGCCACCGCGACCAACGCCATCAGTTTTGTGATGAACGGCGCCCCAGCCACCGTCGCCAGCGCAATCGCCATGATTTCCGCCGACAAGATCAGGTCCGTGCGGATCGCGCCGGCAACCCGCTCGTCCTCGAGCTGTTTGGAACTGATCGGGTGAACCGCCACCGCCGCTTCGCCGTCCGCAGCGCCGTGATGGGGATAAATCCACTCGTGGACCTTCTCATAGCCTTCAAAACACAAGAAGGCACCGCCGGCCATCAACAGCGGGATGATCGCCCAAGGCGCAAGCTGGTCGAGAAGGACCGCGCCCGGTAGCAGGAACAGCATCTTGTTCTTGATCGAGCCCCACGCAATCCGGCCGACGATCGGCAACTCGCGGTCGGCGGCAAACCCCACGACATAACGCGGCGTCACCGCAGTATCGTCGATTACGATCCCTGCGGCCTTGGCGCTCGCTTTGGCCGCCGCTCCAGCCGCATCATCGAGAGAGGCAGCCGCGATCTTGGCGATCGCGGCAATGTCGTCGAGGAGGGCTAGCAGTCCGCTGCTCATGGGTCGGGCTCGTAAGGAGGGGGATGGGGATCGAAGCAGGCCAATTTCGACAACATGGCAGTAGCGATCGTCTACAACAGCAAAATTACGGTTTGATTGAACGTGGAGACAAATCCTCCTGAACGCGGCGCGGTCTGGGAGCACCACGATGTAAACCACACACGTGTGCTAAACTGCTATGCCTTGACGATGTATTAACCTGTCGCGCAGTGGTCATGTAGGCCCGGTCTTCGCAGGGTCCGTTAGAGGGCACGGAGCCTCGGGCTGGAGTTGGCGGTCCCATTTCTAAAGGGGTCTCGTCAACTCCATGCCACCGGCGATTGCCGGCTCGGAGCATGTCGGATTGCGCAGTGACGCGTTTGACGCCAAAATCTTTGCCGCACCCGGCACTTAAGTGTTGGCCGCAAGGCTTACAAGGGTCTAAAGCTAACGCCATGAACTTCGGCGAGAGAGACCTCCATGCTGTCTACTTTCGAATTTGCGATCCACCCCTACCCCGGCGCAGGGGTCATCGATTTGATGATCCTCTGGGCGATCACCTACGTCGTCTTGACGACGATCTATTTTGGCCTTGGCGTCGTGTTTGTCGGGCTGAATCGGCAGCACCCCGAGCGGCGCATTCAAAGCCGACCGCAAAAGAACCAGATCGCCATGGAAATTCGCACCAGCGTCATCGCGCTGGTATCGATCTCGTTTTACGTTTCGCTAGGCTTGTTTGCGCAGGCCAAGGGCTGGACCATGGCTCCGCTGGAGCTCAGTTGGTGGTCGGGACCGCTAATGCTGGCCATCTCGCTGGTGCTGTACGATACGTGGTTCTATTGGGGCCACCGTTTGATGCACACCAAGCCATTCTACCGCTGGCACGCGCATCACCACCGCTCGATCGTGCCATCGCCCTGGGCCAACAACTCCGACACGCAGGTTGGCGCATTCGTCGAGCAATTCTATTGGGTGGTTCTGCCGTTCATTCTGCCTATCCCACCGGAAATCATCATCGCGCACAAAATCTTCGATCAGGTCACCGGCATCGCCGGCCACGCCGGACACGAGTATTTTGCCGCGCCGTCGAACCGCTCGCCGTTCCCGCTGCTGTGCACGACCTTTCATGATCAGCACCACGGACATTTCAACTACAACTACGCCAACACCTTCTCGTGGTGGGACCGCGTGATGGGCACGATCCATCCAAAGTACGACGAGGTCGTCGAGCGCTTCGAACAGATGCCGCCGCCAACCGTGCCGCCTCGCGACAACGCGTCCGGCAGTCAACAGACTGGCGGCCTCTCGCCGGGTGAGTGAGATGACAGAAGCAGTGTTCGTCTTTCTACCCCATGCTGAACCGTAAAACCGAGACATGATGATCGCTACTGCCGCCGGACAATCGGATCAAACCACCGCCGCCCTCATGCACGCCCTCGGCCGTGAGGCCCGCGCCGCTTCTCGTGTCGTTGCCACCGCGTCGACCGAGGCCAAAAATCTCGCACTCACCACGGCAGCAGCAGCGATACGGGAGGCGACACCCGCCATCATCGCCGCCAACGCCCGTGACCTCGACGCCGCGCGGGCGGCCGGCCGCCCGTCAGCCTACGTCGACCGCCTCGCGCTCGACGCCCCTCGCATCGCGGCGATCGCGCGCGGGCTCGACGACATCGCTGCCCTACCCGACCCCGTCGGCCGCGAACTCGCCCGCTGGACACGGCCCAACGGCCTCGACATCCAGCGCATTGCCGTGCCACTCGGCGTCATTGGCATCATTTACGAAAGCCGCCCGAACGTGACGGCCGACGCCGGCGCACTGTGCCTCAAATCCGGTAACGCGGCGATCCTGCGCGGCGGCTCCGACAGCATCCACTCGTCGGCCGCCATCGTTGCCTGCCTCCACGACGGCCTGCGCGCGGCCGGCTTGCCCGAAGCCGCCGTCACACTGGTCCCCACCGCCGACCGCGACGCCGTCGGAGCGATGCTGACCGGCCTCGATGGTACCATTGACGTCATCGTCCCGCGCGGCGGCCGCAGCCTTGTCGAGCGGGTGCAGGCAGAAGCCCGCGTGCCCGTATTCGCCCACCTCGACGGCATCTGCCACACCTACGTCGATCGCGGCGCCGACCTCGACATCGCCGTACCGGTACTGCTCAACGCCAAATTGCGCCGCACCGGCGTCTGCGGGGCAACCGAAACGCTTCTCGTCGACCGCAACGCCGAGGCCGAATATCTGCCGACGCTGGTCAAGGCGCTGCTCGATACTGGATGCGAGGTGCGCGGCGACGCGAGCACACAGGCGGCGGACCCGCGTGTGAAACCAGCGGCAGCCAACGACTACGGCCACGAGTTTCTCGACGCGATCATCGCTGTCAAGGTCGTCGATGGCGTCGACGAGGCGATGGCCCACATAGCCGCCTATGGCAGCCAGCACACCGACGCCATCATCACCGAATGCGGCGGCACGGCAGAGTTGTTCCTACGCACCGTCGACAGCGCGATCGTGGTGCACAACACGTCGACGCAATTCGCCGATGGTGGCGAATTCGGAATGGGCGCTGAAATCGGCATCGCGACTGGTAAAATGCATGCGCGTGGACCTGTCGGCCTCGAACAGCTGACGACCATGAAATACGTCGTTCGCGGCACCGGCCAGATCCGGCCCTGACGGCAACCGTCGCGGCAGCGCGGCATCACCCGCTGGAATGTAACGATTATGACGGTCCTGGCGTAGTTCCTTCTCGGAGAAATGTGCGAAGGGACAACCTATTTCGGAATCTCGCCTTCGCACGCTTCGCCCAACAACCAGGTGACACCCATGCACGCGACGTGGCTCCGTCGGACGCTCTCGATCGTCGGCTTGGCCGTCGCGGCAGCGCCATTCGTCGTCGTGAACCCCTTACCGGCCACCGCCCAAAGCATGCTCGACCTGGTCGACCTCAAATCGCCAGCGTTTACGCAAGCTGAAATGACGCGCGGCGACATCGAGGCAGCCATTGCGAAGCTCGCACCTGGAGCAACCCTTGATCTGTCGGCCAAGTCGTTGAACGGGCTCGATCTTTCCGGCTTGGACCTGACCCGGACCCGGCTCCAGTCGGCGCGCCTCAACAACGCCAAGCTCGTCAAATCAAACCTTGCCGGCGTCATGATGGATCAGGCCTGGGCGCTCGGCGCCGACCTGACCGAGGCCAACCTGACGGGCGCCAGCCTGTTCGGTACGCAGCTTGTCGGCGCCAAAGCGGATCGCGCCAACTTCACCGGCAGTCGGATCGCTGGCGATTTTTCCAAAGCCAGCCTGACCGGCGCGACATTCGATAAAGCCGACCTTTCCGCCGACATGAAGAACCATTCGTTGGGCTTGATGCGCGGCGTGTTCAACAGCTCGAACCTCGAAGGGGCCTCGTTCGCTGGCGCCAACCTATCCCGCGTCCAGATGGAGTTCGCCAGCCTGCGCGGGGCAAGCCTCGTCGGGGCAAAATTCAACGGCAGCGAAATTGCTGGCGTCGACTTTACGGGAGCCGACGTATCTGGCGCCGATTTCGAGGAAGTCGACGTGACCTCGACCAGACTGTTGGGCTTGAAAAATGCTGGAAAGGCTTTGAACCTTGACAAGGTCAAGAACGCCGACCGCGCGTTCCGCGAGTAGTTCAGCAACACGGCGACGTAAGTGCTTTAGCTTCAAAACAAAATTGTCAGTCATATTCTGTTCATCCCTCTTGAGCCCGCCGCATATCGATGCCATCCGATAATTTCGAACGGCGGGAGACGGCGAAGTAGCGAGGGAGAATCAGTCGTGGGTTTGCGTCGGTTTTTGGGGTTCGCTATCGGCTTTTCGGCCTTAGCGGCAGGTTGCACGGCGTTGACGCACAGTGTCCTCGCGCAGAATCGCGGTCCAGCGAGTCCGTCCCTGCAGGCCGTTGAACTGGCCAACATCGGGCCAGTAGAGCCGGTCTCACCGCTCACGCACGTTCCGCGCACGCCCCAGCCGCTGACACCGCTGTCCGAGGCGATCGCCGATGCGCTCAAAGCCCAGTCGAAACTGCTCGCCACTGACCCGACTTCGGCCGCAAGTGACCTCGACTATGCCGCAGCTGTCGCCTTCTACACCGCACGGGGCTTCGAACCGATTTGGATCTCGCAAGCCAGCACGACGGCCGGCCGTCTGACGCCCCGAGCCCGTGCGGCTGTCGACGAACTGCAACGTGCCGCTGATTGGGGTCTCGATCCCGCAGACTTTCCCGCAATGGAGAGGTCGGCGACCATAGATCCCTCGCCCGAGGCGTTGGCGAAGGTCGAACTGACGCTGACCGGAATGACGATGAAGTATGCCCGCCACGCCCGCGGCGGTCGAATTATCTCGCCCGAAATGCAGTTGTCGGGCTTCATCGACCGACGCCCCAACCTGATCGAACCGGCACGCGTTCTGGCAGCACTGGGCTCGGACGAGCCCGTCGACAAGGTGCTCACAGGTTTCCACCCCAAACATCAGCAATTCGAGCTTTAGCGGCAGGCCTATCTCAAGGCACGCGGCACGCCCGAGATTGCGACCGACCGCAAGCTGCCCGCAACTGGGCCACTTCTCGCGCCGGGGAAACGGCATGCCGATATCGCTGTTCTGCGCCGCCGACTTGGCGTGGCGACCGCTGAAACGTCCGACGCTGAATGGATGGATCCCGCTCTGGCCAGTGCTTTGCGCACGTTCCAGCGCAGCGCGGGCTTGAAAGCCGATGCGACGATCGGCGAACAGACACGGCGTGCGCTCAACGATGCGATCGGCTCAAATGGGCTCGGTTCGAACGTGCCCCAGCTACTGGCGAACATGGAAGCCTGGCGCTGGATGCCGGACGGCCTTGGCGACACGCGCGTTGAAGTCAACATTCCTGAGCAGCAGTTTCGCTTTTACCGCAACGGCGCACTCGTCCACACTGAGCGCGTCATCGTCGGCAAGATGGAAACCGCGACGCCACTGTTTTCTGACGAGATGGAAACGGTCGTATTCCAGCCGACGTGGGGCGCACCCAACAGCATCAAGGTCGCCGAGTTGCTACCCGATCTCCAGGCCGGCAATGGGCTGCGCGCTGGCCTGAAGATGACGCTGAACGGAAGATCTGTCGACCCGTTGAGGGTCGACTGGCGCCGTGCCGACATCAAAAACTATATGGTGTTCCAGCCATCTGGCGACGACAATGCACTTGGCGATGTCAAGTTTCTGTTCCCCAACGCGCATGCCGTCTATATGCATGACACGCCCAATCGGCGGCTCTTCAAAAACGCGCAGCGTCTCTACAGCCACGGCTGTGTTCGCGTGCGCAATCCGATGCGGTTCGCCGAACTGCTGCTCGAGACCGATCGCGGACTGACCCCGAAAGAAGTGCGGAAAATCGCAAACGACGGCCCCGAGGACAACAAGGTCAAGCTCACCGCAAAAATCCCGGTTCACATCACCTATTTCACGGCAATTGCCGATCAGGCCCTGAACGTCGCGACGGCGCCTGATCTCTACGGCCATGAAAAGCGCATCACGCTGGCGTTGCAGGGTCAGTTCGACAAAATCAAAAAACTCGACCCACCGGTTATCGTTCCAGGCAAGCCGGCCCCGCGCCGGGAGATCGCGCGCGCCCCGCGCCAGCCTCGTTACGCCGATGGAATTGCGGGTGACGGCGGTCAAGGCGTCCGAGTCAATGGTCGCTACCCGCCTCCAGCTGCACTTGGATACTATCGGGCCCAGCAGCAGTGGGGCTTCTTCGCGCAGCCTTCTCCGTCGCCAGAGCGGTCCAGCGGCCGCTCGCGTGGAACGAGCCCGAACGACACTTTCATGCGCTCGCTGATGAATGGGCCATGATGGCTTACCGCGCGCGGACCAGATCGGCGCCACCGCAAAACGTGCGCAGCTTACAGTAGCTGCCCGTGACACCGGGCGTTAAAACCGGCCAGCATGATGAGGTCGACCGAGCCCGTCATCGTGGTCGCTAGGGCGGCTAGTTGGCCGTGCGCTTCCCCGGACTTCGACCCTTGATATTTTTCTGTAACGCCGCAGCGCTAACCGCCAGCACTTCGCCCTCGCTGGTCTCCGTATCGAGCCACATCACGTCGAGAGCCGGATAGGCCGCCTCGAACCGCTCGCGTCCGGTTCCAATCTCGAGCACCAGCATCCCGTTCGTTTCGAGATGCGCCGCAGCAGCGTCCACGATCCGCCGGACCACGTCGAGGCCGTCCGTCCCACCAGCGTGCGCCAAGACCGGCTCGGCGGCATATTCGGGATCGAACGCTGCAACCTCCGCCGTCGCGACATAAGGCGGATTAGCGATGATCAAATCGTAACGGCTACCGGCCGGCAGACCTGCGAACAGGTCGCTCTCGAACAGCCGCACGCGCTGATCGAGGTGATAATCCGTCACGTTTCGCCGGGCGACACCGAGCGCATCGGCCGACACGTCGACCGCATCGACCATGGCAGCGTCAAACACCAGCGCAGCCAAGATCGCGAGGCATCCCGACCCGGTACACATGTCGAGAACGCGTCCGATTCGAGCCGGGTCGGCCACCACGCCGTCGAAGCCGTTCGGCAGCAGCTCGCCGATGAAAGACCGCGGGATGATCACCCGCTCATCGACGTAGAACCGATGCTGCTGGATATAGGCGGTATTGACGAGATAAGACGCCGGCTTGCGCGTCGCGATCCGGGCCTCGAATAGCGCAACGATGCGGGATTTCTCGGACGCCGTCAGGCGGCAATCGAGCCATGGCGCGAGTTCGTCGTGCGGCAGGTCGAGCGTGGTCAAAATCAGAAACGCCGCCTCATCGAGCGCCGTCGCGGTCCCGTGGCCGAACACCAACCGGGCGCGCGTGAATTCGGTAACGCCTAATCGCAGAAAGTCGCGAACCGTGCGGAGGTCGCCAGCGTCGAGGGTTGCGTTCAAATCGTTCACACCCATGTCGCGTCAACAAAGCAATTGGAACCGGCAATCCCAACTCGCGATCCGCGTATTGCCACCTCCCTAGCCCCGTCGCAAGGGTCGCTGAGCCCTATCCCTCATCGGGCCGATGAAGCAGCGGCGATCCCTCGGCCGAGATCAGCGACGAGATCGGCCGCAGCTTCGAGCCCGACCGACAGCCGCAACATGCCGTCCGAGATCGCAAGCTCCGCGCGGGCGTCGGGCGTGAGTCGCTGGTGCGTCGTCGTCGCCGGATGCGTGATGAGAGATTTCGCATCGCCCAGGTTGTTTGAAATCTTGACTAGGCGCAACGCGTTGAGGAATGCGAAGGCCGCCGGCTTGCCGCCAGCGAGCGCAAACGTCACGATCTGACCCCCGCCGGACATCTGCTGCCGGGCAAGCGCCTGTTGCGGGAAGTCCGGGCGGAACGGATACAACACGTGCGCAACGCCCGGCGCCTCGGCCAGAAAATCGGCGACAACCGCCGCGCTGGCGCACTGGGCACGGACCCGAAGGGGCATCGTCTCCAGGCTTTTCAGCATGACCCAGGCGTTGAACGGAGATATCGCCGGTCCCGTCTGGCGCAGGAACACGCCGAGATGGTCCTTGACATGCTGAGCCCGGCACAAAATGACGCCGCCGAGACACCGGCCCTGGCCATCCATATGCTTTGTCGCGGAATACACGACGATGTCCGCGCCCATCGCCATCGGCCGTTGCAGCATCGGTGTGGCGAACACATTGTCGACGATGACAATCGCACCAGACCGGTGGGCGATGTCGGCCACACCTGCAATATCGACGATATCAAGCGTCGGGTTGGCTGGCGTCTCAAGGAACGCAACCTTGGTGTTCGGCCGCATGGCCGCTTGCCATTGCGACAGGTCACGGCCGTCGATCAGCGTCGTCGCGATCCCGAAACGCGGACACAGATCCTCGACGACATAACGGCACGAGCCAAACAGCGCGCGCGAGGCGACCACGTGGTCGCCAGCCTTGAGATAGCTCAACATCGAGGCCGTAACGGCTGCCATTCCCGTGGCCGTGGCGCGGGCGGCTTCGGCGCCCTCCAGCAACCGCACGCGTTCCTCGAACATTGCAACGGTCGGATTGGAAAACCGGGAATAAAGATACCCCGGCTCCTCGTCTTTGAACCGCCGCTCGGCCTGTTCGGCGCTGTCGTAAACGTAGCTCTGCGTGAGGAACAATGCCTCCGACAGCTCACCGTTTGGCGAACGGCTCGAGCCACCGTGCACAAGCAGCGTCTCGGGCGCCCACTCGGCGGGCAACGATGGAAATTTCGGGTCGGCAGGCATGGGTGCGGCGTCCGTTCGCGTCGGGGGGCAGCTTGGACAGGCCACAGGCGCAGCATAGTCCAAATCGGCATGAGCAGCGCTTATAGGCGCGATTGCGCCAAGGCGGGTAGCTTCCCGTTGACGCAAACGCTGACGTCGTAAAACTTGGCGACGCGAAACTTGGCGTCGGGGCCGCATTGGCTTATCGAGGACTGATGCAAAGCGCCAAGCCAGAACCCACCGCCGCCTCACCGCCAAGTACACCACCCGGTACGCCGCCCGCGATCGGCGAACAATCCTTACATGCAACCGCGGGCTCCGCCCCGGCTGGATACCCATCTGTGGCCAACGGGATATTGCCCAGTCAGGACATTCGCGCGCTGGCGGCTGCTGGCGGCATCGTTACCGCACTGCCGCTAGCCGACGGCCAAGTGCAACCCGCAAGCATTGACCTGCGTCTCGGACCGCGCGCGTTTCGCGTCCGGGCGAGCTTTCTACCGTCGGAAGGTCGTCCCGTTGCCGACCGAATCGAAGAACTCGCGCTGCACTCTTTCGAGTTCGGGCCAGAGGGCAAAGTGCTCGAAGTCGGTTGCGTCTACATCGTGCCGTTGATGGAGACCCTGGCGCTGCCAGCCCACGTCTCGGCCATAGCCAACCCGAAAAGCTCGACCGGCCGTCTCGATGTGTTCACCCGTGTGATCGCCGACGGCGTCCCTGCATTCGACACCATCCCGGCGGGATTTTCCGGCCAGATCTGGCTCGAAATCTGTCCGCAATCGTTCCCGGTTATCGTCCGCGCCGGCACGCGGTTGGCACAGCTCCGATTCCGCTCCGGCACCCCCGACGACGGCGACCGGGCGTTGGCCGAGTTGCATGCCATCGAGCGGCTGGTGTCGGAGGGCGGAGATATCGACGGCGGGATCCGCCTGTCCGTCGATCTTGCAGGCGAGGAGATCGGCGGCAAAGGCAGCGACATCATAGGCTATCGCGCCAAGCGACATTCGGGCGTGGTCGACGTCGACAAGCCAGGCTCATGCGACACGCTTGATTTCTGGGAGCCAATTTATGGACGCGGATTGCGGCGGCTGATTCTCGACCCTGACCAGTTCTATATTCTGGCCTCCTTGGAGGCGGTCAACGTCCCCCCGACACACGCCGCCGAAATGATGCCGTTCAATCCGTTGGTTGGCGAGTTCCGCGTCCATTATGCCGGGTTCATGGACCCGGGTTTCGGATTCGCTGCCGCCGGAGGGGCTGGGTCGCGCATCGTGCTCGAGGTGCGCTCTCACAAGGTGCCGTTTATTCTTGAGCATGGCCAGATTATCGGGCGCCTCGTCTACGAACGCCTCACTGCGCCGCCCGATCTTCTTTATGGCCGCGACCTAGGCTCGAACTACCAGGCGCAGGGGCTGAAATTGTCGAAGCATTTCCGATAGCAATGCCAAATCGACAACCATCCGCGTGACCCGATGTCAGGCATCTCCGGAATCGCTTTTTCGATTGGGCATAATATAGTGCATCATGGCTGAAATTTCGAGTTGGATCGGATTCTGGAACGGCAACCCGCCGATCTACGTCAGTGACCGCCACAAGGTGGTTCACTATCGTGCGATCGCGGCTGACATCGCGCGCCATATTCCAGGTCCTGATGCGCGGGTGCTCGATTACGGCTGCGGTGAAGCGCTGTCGGCCGCCGACCTCGCGGGGCGATGCGGACAACTGTATCTGACCGACGCGGCCGAGACGGTCGCCGCAGGATTAGCGCACCGGCTGGCTGGCACCCCGAAGGCAACCGTGGTCCCGTTCAATGCGCTTGAAACCGCCATCCCTGCAAAATCCATCGATCTTGCCGTCGTCAACTCCGTCGCACAGTACATGACGCCCGAGGATCTAGCGTCCCTGGTGTCACGTTTGCGGCCGCTGCTGCGAGACGATGGTGCCATCCTGTTCGCCGATATCATTCCCCCCGACGTCAGCGCCCTCGTCGACGCCCGCGCGCTCCTCCTCCTGGCGGCCGCGAACGGCTTTCTGGTCTCGGCGTTCGTTGGCCTCGCGCGCACGTCACTATCGAACTATCGGACCCTGCGCGAACGGCTCGGACTGACGCGGTACCGGGAAGACGAGTTCGCGACGCTCATGGCGCGCGCCAACTTCACGTGCCGCCGCGTCACACCCAACCTGGGCCACAATCAGAGCCGCATGGCATTTATCGTAACGCCGAAGCAATCAGCCGTTGGAGCGCTGCAGCCAGCGCGCGCCCTCGAACAAAGCCATTCATCAGAATAAAATAGGCTGCGAGCCTGAGCCCGCAGCCTCTGAACCAATCGATCCGTCTGCGACGGAGCCGACTTTATTAGTTCTTGCAGAACGAAGCGCTGCCCCGGCAAAACACGCCTGCGCCTTCGGGCTTACACGAGTACTTCTCGTTCTTGACGGTATAGCCTTCGACCTTGCTGTTGGCGACGAAGCCAGGCCACAGACCCCAGCTGACGGCCTGGACCATCGTCTCCATGACGAACCACTTGGCCGAGTCTTCGGTGCTGGAGGTGGCGTTGGCCGCCTTCGTGACGCAGTCGCCCTTAGCGAACGAGGCTCCGGCGCCAAGTGCCAGCCCGGCGGCAAATACGGCGGCTGCGATCAGATTTGTTTTCATGGCGTTGCTCCGCGCGATGCAAATTTGGGTGCGATTTCGAGGCGTGCGGCCGGTATGCGCCGAAGGTCCCCGTATGCGGAGCTAATCGCTGGATCAACGGACGGTCAACGGCCGCCACTCAGGATGCGTGACATTTCGATGTTCACGGGCAAACCGGCAACTCACGCGAGTGCCGCTCGGCAAGCGGGAACGGCTAAATCTTCCATCCCGAGTGCATCGCTGCGACCCCGCCGGTGAGGTTGCGGTAGGTAACGCGGTCAAAGCCCGCAGCGCGAACCATCTCGGCGAACGGTTCCTGGTTCGGGAACCGCTCGATGCTCTCGACGAGATACTGGTAGGGATCGGCCGAGCCGGCCACCAGTTGGCCCAACCTCGGGATCACCTGCGCCGAATGGAAGGCGTACAGTTGGTCGAGAATTGGAGTCTCGACTTTCGAGAATTCAAGGCACAGGAAGCGGCCGCCCGGCTTCAGCACGCGGTAGGCCTCCGCCAGTGCGCGGTCGATGTGCGTCACGTTCCGGATACCGAACGCGATCGTATAGGCATCGAACGCCGCCGCCTCGAATGGCAAATGCTCAGCGTTGCCCTCGACGCAAACGATGCGGCTCGACAGCCCGGCCGCTGCAATCCGGCGTTGGCCGACGGTCAGCATTTCCGGACTGATGTCGCAGATCGTCGACGTCACGTTGTGAGCCTCGCGGGCGGCCCTGGCCACGCGTAGCGCAATGTCGCCGGTACCACCTGCCACATCCAGATGCCGGTAATCCGTCGACCCTGTGCGCGGCGGGTTCAGCCAAGTGATCATGTCGGCCTTCCACAGCCGGTGGAGACCGCCCGACAGCAGATCGTTCATCAGGTCGTAGCGTTCCGCAACGACGGAAAAAACCCCGTTGACATGCGTTTGCCGGTCGGCCTCGTCCACCCGGCGCGAGCCGAAGTACGCGCCATACGGGTCGCCCGGCCCACGCTCGTGCGCAGACGGATCGTTCTGAAGTCGCGCGACGGTCCGCGTGGGATCGAAATTTGGCAGGTTGTTGTCCATCACGCACATGTATCAGAGCTGGCCGAAAAATGAAAAGGGCCGCCCGATATGGGCAGCCCTTGATCCGATCCAACCAACCGACCGGGGTCGCCAGCCTGACGCCGCCGACCCCGCGACAAACACAAACAAACGTCAGTGCTGGCCCCATACCTCGACGATCGCACGGCCTTTGCCGCGGGCTTCCCGATCGATAAATCGCGAGCGGTACCGCGCCTGGATCTCTTTGATGCTGCGCGTGCCACCCTTGAGGTCGATTGGACCGTAGGTGCTTCCGGCTTCGACCTTGGCCTTGACCGGCACGACATCCTCCTGGCCGCTGCTGTAAACGATCCGCAGTTCGTTCAGCGAGATCGCGCGATCCCTGACCGTGATGCGTAGACGCTTGAAGCCGCCTTCGTTGCGGCCGACCTTGATCACGTCCTTGTCGAACCCGATGAAGCCAGCGCTTTCCGCTCCAAGGAGGACCCAGCCCTGGTTGAAGGTGCGGCCTTCGCCGTTGGGTCCGAGCCAGCCAGCAGCATAGTCGCCGAGAACTTCGACGCGGGCTTGGCCTTTGAAGCTCGGCTTGGAGTTGTAGACGAATTGGATCTCACGGATGAAGCGGTCACCCTTGAGGTTGAACCACTTCGTGCGCGTGTCGCGCTTGATTTCGGCGTTGATGGCAATGTCGTCGACTTCACCGTTGGCGTAAACGACCTTCATTTCTTTGATAAAGATATCGCTTTCGAGCACGCGCATGCAGATACGGTCGAACTTCCCGACTTCGGCGCCAACGCGGATCACATCGCGGTCGACGATGAAACCGACCTGCTGCGCGCCAAACAGAACGTCGCCAGCCTTGGTCACTGTTCCTGGCGCGCCCGTCGTCGGCTCGGGCTTCGCGATTGGAGCGGCCTTGATCTCGCCTGTCTCGGCCTTGTCGTCTTTCTTATCCGTCTTTTTGTCGACTTTCTTTTCGTCCGCCCTGACTACAGTGCGCTTGATCTTGGCGCCCTCATCGGTCGCGATGCCATAAACCTGGACCTCGGTCCGGGCCTTCTTGGCCGGCACGATCGTCAATGTTACCTGATCGACGAAACGATCCTTGCTCTGGCCGTCGATCGGCCGCGTCCGTTCGCCGCTAAGCAGGACGATTTTGCGGTCCTCGTTATGGATCGAACCATCGCCATACAGCACTTGAACGCGCGCTAGAGAAACTTCGCCTTCAGCTGCGCGCAAGCGAAGACCACGGTACATGCCGTTTGACTTACTGAGATCGATGATTTCGCGATACTTGGTAACGTCGATCGGGAATGTCCCGATCAGAACAAGCCGTTCATCGGCTTTTTGCGCGTGCGCCGGAACAATGAACCCAGCCGCAGCAACGGCGAGACCCGCCATCACCAACCTACGAAACATGTCCAACTCCCCAAGATCACGGAAACAATGCGTCGCGATGCTCTTAACGCAACGTGTATGTGAAAGAAAGGCGGCGCCGGTACTGCGCGATAACAGATGACCTGGGCTGTAGCTGTATTTTCGCCACACCGATCAGACTTGAGCGGTAAGATAATCAACAGTGTTTACAGTGCATTCTTTAGGGAACCTCTGAACAGCCCGCGGATCATGGCACACTGGGGTCTTTGATTCGAGGGGGCCTGCCGATGGACCAGCTAAGCTTTGCGTCGCTCGACTTCGTGGCGAAGAAGAAGCTGACGAAGCGG